>Ga0123353_10000050_pt1 | contig 131280 bp, 41 predicted proteins | sample TergutLab28metaG_3_FD_92763 | JGI IMG/M metagenome (GOLD analysis project Ga0123353, IMG submission 92763) | Labiotermes labralis P3 segment gut microbial communities from Petit-Saut dam, French Guiana - Lab288 P3 | ecosystem: Host-associated > Arthropoda: Insects > Digestive system > Gut ... | reverse complement strand
AACGGGGCGGCGTTAGACATGCGAATCTAACGCCGCCCCGTTGGGGCTTGATTCCAAACAACCAACCCCAGGGTTCGCCGGAGTACCGGCTCACCCTGGGCTACCCAACGCCGTCCCTTCGGGACTAAGAACCCCAGAAACAACGAATTACGCTATGCCAGAAAGTTTTGTCACCCCCGCGTGACGTTGCCGCAAAACTCCTTTCGCGTCGTCGGGTTTCACTTGGTACAGTACGAGGCCGCGTGGGAGCCGCGCGCTTTTCGCGAAAGGACAACGAATGCAAACGGTAACGAGATGGTCGCTGGTGTGTCTGATGATGGCGCTGCCGGCGACGATGGCGGTGGCCTCCGAGTTGAAACTGACGTTTCCGCAAGGCCGGTCGGCGTTTCAGACGAACGAGCTGATCGGCGTGTCGGTTGTCCGCACCGCTGACGGCGACCTGCCCGCGGGCAACGTGACGCTCGTGCTGGAAGGCGAAAAGACGAAGGCGACGATCGTGTTCGGCCTGAAGGCGGCCTCGGCGGTGGACGGCAACGCCAGCGCGACCGACCATCTGCATCTGAACGGCTGGCTGATCAAGCCCGGCAACTACACGCTGACGGCGACGATGGGCGACGTGGCGGACAAGGCCGACATCGAGATGTACAGCCATATTCGCAAGAGCACGTACCGCACGATCCACTGGGGCGGCCCGCACGGCGAAGCCATGAAAGGCGAGGGCGAGAACGGCCTGGGCTTCAACCTCAACATGGGTGGCGTGGATGAGTGGTCCATTCGCGAGGGGATGGACATTATGGGCATCACGGCGATGGGCGGGATGCACCAGCACGACGGCAACATGGAGTGCGACTGGTCGGACCCGTACGTGTACATCGGCGCGATTCAGCGCGGCATGGATCGGGGCATGCCCTTCCGTACGATGCCCAATTTCATTGGTCTCCAGGTGCACGACGAGCCGGGCCTGACCCACGCCAAACATCCGCGGATGAAGAAAGAGGACGGCGAGCCGGTGTGGGGGCCGCACGACGTCGCGCCGCAGCGGGCGGGCTATCTGCGTGCCTTCGGCCAGGAGCCGATCTGGCTGGATGAGGTCGACTCGGCGAATCCCGAACTGCTGGCGAAGTGGACGCAGGCGAACGACTTCAAGCTCGGCTACATGGACGCCTTCTGGCGGGCCACCCGCGACGCCGTGGAACGCATCAAGCCGGGCGCGCTGACCGTCACGCAGTCGGTGTACGGCTGGGCGGCCACGTTTGACGGCTACTACTTCAACGTCGCCCGTTCGCTGCCGGTCATCAGCGGGCACGGCGGGTACAACGATTTCTGGCTGAAGAATTTCAACCCGTCGCTCTTCCTGGAGATGGCGATGCCCCGTCAGTGGGACAAGCCCACGTGGTACCTGCCGACGTTCTACGACCTGTCGAGCGAGACGTTCAAATTCGAAATGTACATGTCGTTCATCACCGGCATCCAGGGCGTCGCGTCCAATCCGGGCCTGAACGCCAAGAGCAAGGGCGCCCCCGGCGTCCAGGAGGCCAATCACGTCTTCGCCCGCCTGGGCACGATTTTCGCCAAGCCCGAGTACACGCGGCACGACGTGGCCATGCTGTTCTCCAAGAGCAACATTTTCTACAACAAGGACATTCAGACGGACGAGCTGCGGTGGACCTTCCTGGCCGCCAAAATGGCCCAGTACCCGATGATGGTGGTGCTGGACGAGGACATTCTCGACGGCACGGTGGCGGCGTCGCACAAGGCGGTCATTGTGGTCGGCGTGAATTATCTCGACCCGGCCGTGATCGACGCGCTGGCGGACTTCGCCGCCAACGGCGGGCTGGTGCTGGTGGGCGATGAAGTCACGGTGAACATTCCCGGCGCGACGAAGCTGGGGTATAAACCCGCGGACGTCGGCGCCACCATCGACGCCGCGTGGGCCAGGGATGTCAAGCCCATGCCCGAGGGGGACGAAAAGGCGGCCGCCTCGACCGAGGTGACCGGCATGATTGCGATCCTCAAAGCGGTCCGTCCGCTGGCGGACGTCCTTGGGGCGAAACTGGCGGCGGCGAATATCGCGCCGGCCTTCGCAACCGATAATCCGCTGATGGTCGCGGGGCGGCAGGTTCGCGGCGAGATCGAGTACACCTTCGCTCTCAACGCCACGATGGTCAGCCACATGAAGAGCGGTGCCGGCGAGCCAGGCCCCGCCACCGCGACCATCACGCTGCCCGACAACGGCAGGCCCGTTTACGACGCGATGACCGGCAAGGAGATGACGAAAACCTTCGCCAAGTCCAAGGACGGCATCAGCGCCAAGTTCGAGTTCGGCGGCGGCGACATGAAGGCCTTCGCCCGCCCCGCCAGGCCCATTGGCGGCGTGCTCGTCTCCGCCCCGACCGTCCACTTCGACCTCACCCGCGAAGGGCAGCCGCCGATCCAGATGACCCTCGCCGCCACGCTGGTGGATACGAAGAATACGGTCATCTCCGGCACCGCCCCGCTCCAGATCGTCGTGAAAGACCCCGCCGGCAAGGTTCGTTACGACCTCTTCCGTGCCACCGACGCGGGCGTGTGCACCCTGACGCTCCCGCTGGCCGCCAACGACGCCGCCGGCAAATGGACCGTTACCGTGACGGACCTGCTGGCCGGCACGAAGGGCGACGCGAGCTTCGAATTCAAGCCGCTCACCCGCGCCCGCACCATCGCCGGCGCGACGCACCGGGCCGTTTTCTTCGGCGACGATAAAGCCAACATCTACCGCTTCTTCCGCGACCAGCGCAACGTCACCATCGTCAAAGGCTCCAGCGACTACAACGATGCCGCCGCCAAACGGCTGGTCGAAATCTTCAAGCCCTACAACGTGATTTGCGACATTGTGAACGCCGCCGACGTGCCCGCCCGCGAACTGTCCGCCGAAGAAGCACAAACCTGGTGCGGCACGGTGGTCGCCGGCGCGTTGCGAGGGGTCAAGCCAGGCCGCGAAAATCCCGCGCAAAACGTCGGCTGGGACCTGAAAAACCCCGTCATCGTCATCGGCACGCCCGAGGACAACGTCATGCTGGGCTTCATGGCCAACGAACGCAACGTGCTGCCGTACAAGCTCACCTCGACCTTCCCAGGCCGGGGCAACGGGCTGGTGGCATGGAACGTCCAAACCCTCGGCCACGACGTGCAGGCGATCGTCTGCATCGGCTACGACGCCGAGGGCATGAACCAGGCGGTCGGCACGCTGTTCGAACTCGCCGTAGGCCTGGACGCACTCTTCCCGCTGGCACTGCCCAGCTCGGCGGTGATCGAGGCGGTGAAGTAAACGATTTTTCGCGGCGTATGGGTGAAAAAGAACCGTTAGTGACAAGGCACCTTCTTCGTTAACTGGTTGATTGGTTAACTAGTTAACTAGTCAACCAGTTAACTAGTTAACCAAAAAGGTTCCCTCGAGCCAGCAGTTCGATTTCACCGTCGCGCGAGTTCGTGCGAAGTATTATTCGCCGATTCCCGAAACTTCGCTTGCAATTTTGGGTTGGTAAAAGTAAATCAGTGTTGTACAAGGTGTACACATCCTCAATGTGAAAGGATCACAGAATGAGAACCGTAACGAGATGGCTGCTGGTTTCCCTTGTGGCGCTGCTTCCGGCGTCGATGGCGTTGGCCCTCGACCTGAAGCTGAACCTCCCGCAGAACCGAACGGTGTTCCAGACCAACGAGCGGATCGACGTCGCCGTCGTCCGCGCGGGCGAGGTGCTGGCGGAGGGGAATGTCACGCTGGTGTTGGCGGGGGACAAGACGAAGATGACGTTTGTGTTCGGACTCAAGGGCGGCGCCGACAGCGCGACCGACCTGCTGCATCTCAACGGCTGGCTGATCAAGCCCGGCAAGTACACGCTCACCGCGACGATGGGCGACGCGACAGACAAGGCCGACATCGAAGTGTACAGCCACATCCGCAAGAGCACGTACAAAGTGATTCACTGGGGCGGTCCCCGCGACGACGCCGGCATGGAAGGCGAAGGCGAAGAAGGCCTTGGCTACAACCTCATGATGGGCGGCGTGACGCAGCAGTCCATTCGTGAAGGGATGGACATCATGGGCAGTTGCACGATGGGCGGCATGCACCAGCATGACGGCAACCTCGAGTGCGACTGGTCCGATCCGTACGTGTCGATCGGCGCGATTCAGCGAGGCATGGACGTGACGATGGCCTTCCGCACGATGCCCAACTTCATCGGCTCGCACCTGCACGACGAGCCGGGCCTGACCTGGAACGCCCACCCGCACATGAAGAACGAAAAGGGCGAACCCGCGTTCAGCCCGCACGACATCGCCGCCCAGCGCCGCGCCTATAAGAGCGCGTTCGACAAGGAACAGACGTGGTTCCAGGATGTCGACACGAAGACCGCCGCGGGCCTGGCTGACTGGACCCAGATCAGCGATTTCAAACTCGGCTACATGAGCGCATTCTGGAAGCAGTCCCGCGACGCCGTGGAACGCATCAAGCCGGGCGCCCTGGCCGTGACGCAGTGCCAGTACGGCTGGACCGCCCTCTACGACGGCTACTACTTCAACGTTGTCCGCTCCATGCCCATCGTCAGCGGCCATGGCGGCTACAACGACTTCTGGCTGATGAACTTCAACCCGTCGTTCTTCCTGGAAATGGCGCTGCCCCGCCAGTTGGACAAGCCCACGTGGTATCTGCCGGGCTGGTATGACTGCGAAGCCGACCAGTATCGGATGGAGCAGTACATGTCCTTCATCACCGGCATCCAGGGCATCGCGTTCCCGCCGGGCATCAACAAGAACAGCAAGGCGGCCCCGGCCGTCAAGGAAACCAACCACGTCGCCGCCCGCCTGGGCACGATCTTCACCACGCCCAACTTCACGAAGCAGGACGTGGCCGTGCTGTACTCCAAGAGCGACTCCTACTTCCACAAGGAAGTCCGCCAGCCACAGTACCTGACGCTGGTGTACATGGCCACCAAGCTGATTCAGCTGCCCATTAACGTGATGGTGGAAGAGGACATCATTGACGGAACGCTGGCCAATGGGCACAAGGCCATCATCATCAGCGGCGTGGAGTATCTGGCCCCGGCCGTGGTGTCCGCCCTGTCGGAATTCGCCAAGAGTGGCGGCCTGGTGCTGGTGACCGGCGAGGCGAAGGTGGAGATCCCCGGCGCGACCAAGCTGAGCTATGCGATTCCGAATTTCGGCACGGATCAGTACAGGGCGTACGACGCCGCGACGAAGGACCTGCCCAATGACGAAGCCGGCAACAAGCGCAAGGCCGATCTGCGGGCCGAGATGCTGGGCTTCGACGCGTGGGTGAACGCGTCCAAACCGTTGGCCGAGACGCTCAAGAAGTCGCTGGCGGACAAAAAGATCGGGCCGGCCTTCGAAAGTGACAACCCGATGATCGCTCCGGGCCGACAGGTCCGCGGCGAGATCGAGTACATCTTCGCGGTCAACTTCGCGATGGTCAAAGAAAAGGTCGCCGTGGGCAACCCCGTCAAGACGACCGCGACGATCAAGTTGGCCGACGACGGCCGAGCGACGTACGATCCGTTGACCGCCAAGGAAATCAAGCTCTCCAAGGGCAGCGTCAAGGTCGATTTCGGCCCCGGCGACATGAAGGTGTTCGCCCGCACCGCCCGCCCGATCGGCGGCGTGCTGGTGTTCGCCCCGGTCTTCAACACGGACCTGACCCGCGAAAACGCGTCGCCGATTTCGATGACGCTCGCCGCCGCCCTGGTGGACAACAAGAACAATGCCATCTCCGGCACGGCCCCGTTGCAGATCGTCGTGACGGACCCCAACAAGGTCGTCCGTTATAACCTCTTCCGCGCGACCGAAGCGGGCGTGTGCAGCGTCGAGCTGCCGCTGGCCGCCAACGACGCCGCGGGCAAGTGGACCGTCGAAGTGACCGATCTGCTGGCTGGCAAGAAGGGTTCGGCGAGCTTCGAGTACAAACCGCTCACCACCGCCCGCGCGATCGCCGGCGCGACGCACCGCGCCGTGTTCTTCGGTGATGACAAGGAAAACATCTACCGGTTCTTCCGCGATCACCGCAACGTGACCATCGCCATCGGTGACAGCGAGTACAACCAGGCCGCCGCCGAACGGCTGGTGAAAATCCTCAAGCCCTACAATGTCACCTGCGACATCGTCAAGGCCAATGAGGTGCTCCCCCGCGAACTGAGCGAAGAAGAAGCCCGCACCTGGTGCGGCACGAGCATCGCCGGCCAGCGGAAGAACGCCGAGGGCGTCTACCAAGGCGTCAACCCCGGCCGCAATAACAGCGCTGCCGCCGTCGGCTGGGATCTGAAGAATCCGACGATCGTGCTCGGCACGCCCGAGGACAACGTGATGATTCGCCACCTGGCCAATCCGAACCGCAACATGCTGCCGTATCGCCCCAGCGCGACGTTCCCCGGCAAGGGCAACGGCATGGTGGCGTGGAACGTCCAGGCCCTTGGCCATGACGTCCACACCGTCGCGCTCGTCGCGTACGACGCCGAGGGCATGAGTCAGGCCGTCGGCACGATGTTCGAGATCATGGCCGGCATCGACCCGCTGTTCACGCTGGCTCCGCCCAAGTCCGCCCTCCTCGAGATGGCCAAGTAAGACCGGCGGACGCATGTTCTGACGTCCAAACAACGGCCCGGCGCGATGGCGCCGGGCCGTTGTGTTTTTTGAGGGCATTTCCCGAAACTCCTCTCGCTTTGGCGGGTTCATTTTTGTACACTGGCGGCTGTCGTGATATGAGGACATGTCTCCTTAACCGAAAGGGCAAACAGATGAGAACGGTCATGAGTTGGGTGTTGGCTTCGCTGATGTTCCTGCTTCCGGCGGCGTTGGCGGGCGCGGCCGAGTTGAAGTTGACGTTCCCGCAGAACAATCGCAAGACATTTCAGACGAACGAACGGATCGACGTGTCGGTGGTTCGTTCCGGCGAAGCGGACATGCCTGCGGGCACGTTGACGCTGGCCCTGGTGGGTGAAAAATCGAAGATGACCTTCGCGTTCGATCTCAAGGGCGTCACGGCCGCGGACGGCAAAGCCAGCGCGACCGACCATCTGCATCTCAACGGCTGGATGCTCAAGCCCGGCAAGTACACGCTCGAGGCGGCCATCGGCGCGTTGTCCGACGCGGTCGAGATCGAGGTGTTCAGCCACATTCGCAAGAGTTCGTACCGGCTGATTCACTGGGGCGGCCCGCGCGGCGACGGTATGGCAGGCCACGGGGAGGACGGCTTGGGCTTCAACCTCATGATCGGCGGCGTGGAGGAGATCTCTATCCGCGAGAAGATGGACATCATGGGTCAGTGCCTGATGGGCGGCATGCACCAGCATGACGGCAACCTGGACTGCGACTGGTCGGACCCGAACGTGTACATCGGTGCGATTCAGCGTGGTATGGACAACGGGATGAACTTCCGCACGATGCCCAACCTGTTCGGTTTCCATCTGCATGACGAACCGGGCCTGACGCACTATTTCCACCCGCACTTCAAGAACGCCCAGGGCAATCCCGCGCGAGGCCCGCACGACATTCCCGCCCAGCGCAACGCGTATAAGCGCGCTTTCGACGAAGAGCAGCCCTGGGCCAACGAAGTCGACACGAAGACCGAAAAAGGGCTGGCGGACTGGACGAAAGTTGGCGACTTCAAGCTCGGCTACATGGATGCGTTCTGGAAGGCGTCGCATGACGCCGTTGCGCGGGTCAAGCCCGGCGCCGTCGGCGTGACGCAGTGCCAGTACGGTTGGCCCGCCCTGTACGACGGCTACTATTTCAACGTCGTGCGTTCGAACCCCATCGTCAGCGGGCATGGCGGCTACGCCCACTTCTGGCTGTGGAACCTGAACCCGTCGTTCTTCCTGGAGATGTCGCTGCCTCGCGCGATGGACAAGCCCACGTGGTATCTGCCGGGCTGGGGCAACTACACCAACGAGCAGTGCCGCCAGGAGCAGTACATGTCCTTCATCACCGGCGTCCAAGGCATCGCCCAGCCGCCGATGGTCCGCGTGAACACCTCCAGCGCCGAGGCGATCAAGGAGACCAATAACGTCATCGCCAGGCTGGGCACGATCTTCGTCAAGCCCGCCTACACGCGGCAGGACGTGACCATGCTGTATTCCAAGAGCAACATCTATTACAACCATGTCGGCCGCACCCGCCAGAACGGGGCCATGGGCGAAGTGTATCTTGCCACGCGGCTGCTTCAGTACCCGATGAATGCCATCGTGGAAGAAGACGTCCTCGACGGCACGCTGGCTGACAGCCACAAGGCCGTGATTATTACGGGTGTGGAGTATCTGGATCCAGCCGTGATCGACGCACTGGCGGATTTCGCCAAGGGCGGCGGCGTGGTGATTGTCAGCGACGACGCGAAGGTGACCATCCCCGGCGCGACCAAGCTGGGCATGGAGATCAAGTCGTACGAAGAATCCATCCTGGGTCCGGCGTTGGCGGGCAAGACCGGCCCCGAGCAGCAGGCGGTTCGGGCGGAGTTGGATGACTTTACGCAGCGGATCAATTACGCCAAACCGCTGGCGAAGAAACTCGGCGAGGTGTTGGTGTCGAAGAAGATTCTGCCGCCGTTCACGTCGAGCGTGGATTCCATCGCGGCGGGCTACCAGGTCCGCGGCGAGATCGAGTACACCTTCGCGGTGAACTTCACGATCGAATCGCAGCCCAAGCCCGGTGGCAATGGCCAGCCCGGCCCGACGACCGCGACGATCACGCTGCCCGACAACGGCCGCCCGGTGTATGACGCGATGGCGGGCAAGGAAATCAAGTTCGCCAAGGATGCCAAGGGCGTCAGCGCGAAATTCGATTTCGCCGCCGGCGACATGAAGGCCTTCGCCCGTCCTGCCCGCCCGATCGGCGGTGTGCTCGTGTCGACCCCGATTGTCGACTTCGACCTCACCCGCGAAGGGCAGCCGCCGATTCAGATGACCCTCGCCGCCACGCTGGTGGACACGAAGAACCAGGTCATTTCCGGCACGGCCCCGCTCCAGATCGTCGTCAAGGACTCCGCCGGTAACGTCCGTTTCGACATTTTCCGGGCCACCGATGCGGGCGTGTGCAGCCTCGTGCTGCCGCTGGCCGCCAACGACGCGCCGGGCAAGTGGACCGTCACCGTGACGGATCTGCTGGCCGGCACGAAGGGCGAGGCGAGCTTTGAGTTCAAACCGCTCACCCGCGCCCGCAACCTGGCCGGTGCGACGCACCGGGCCGTGTTCTTCGACGCTGACAAGGCCAACATCTACCGATTCTTCCGCGACCAGCGGAACGTGATCATCGCCATCGGCAGCAGCGACTACAACCAGGCTGCCGCCGAACGGCTGGCCGCGGCCATCAAGCCGTACAACATCAACAGCACGATCGTCAAAGCCAACGAGGTCCTCGCCCGCGAACTGACGGAAGAGGAAGCCTTCACCTGGTGCGGCACGGTTGCCGCTGGCGGCGCGCGAGGCATCAAGGCAGGCCGGGCGAATTCCCCGCAGAGCGTCGGCTGGGATCTGCCCAATCCGGTGATCGTGCTCGGCACGCCCGACGACAACGTGATGATCAAACACATGACGGGATTCCAGAACCGTTGCGTGCTGGCCTACCGTCCCAGCGCGACGTTCCCCGGCAAGGGCAACGGCATGGTGGCGTGGAACATCCACAACCTCGGCCATGACGTGCATGCCCTGGTTTGCATCGGCTACGACGCCGAGGGCATGGCCCAGGCGGTCGGCACGCTGTTCGAACTCGGCGTGGGTCTGGACCCGCTGTTCCCGCTGGCGATTCCCAAGTCCGCCGTGATCGAGGTCAGCAAGTAATCGACGCACACGGTGTGCAGATGTACAACACAACGGCTTGGCGCAACCGCGCCGGGCCGTTGTGTTTTTTCCCCGCGTTTTATACACTGGACCTTCGTTGTGCAGTCATCACACAGGGATTTCAATCGAAAGGGCGGACCGATGAGAACGACGGCGAGTTGGTTGTTGGCCTTTCTGATGGGGATGCTTCCGGCGGCGTGGGCATTGGCGGCAGAGTTGGATTTGGAGTTCCCGCAGCAGCGCAGGACTTTTCAGACGAACGAACGGATCGACGTGTCGGTGGTTCGTTCCGGGAAAACCGACCTGCCCGCCGGCGAACTGACGCTGACCTTGGTCGGCGAACAATCGACGATGACGTTCACGTTCGACGTCAAGGCCGCCAAGGCCGTGGGCGGTCCCGCCGTGAACGGCGCCGCCCACGCGACCACCAATCTGCATCTTAACGGCTGGCTGATCAAGCCCGGCAAGTACACGCTCACCGCAACGATGGGCGACGCGTCCCAGATGGCCGTCATCGAAATTTTCAGCCACATCCGCAAGAGTTCGTACCGCACGATTCACTGGGAGGTCCCGCGCGGCGACCAGTTGGCCGGCATGGGCGAGGACGGCCTGGGATTCAATCTGTGCGGCAGCACGGAGGAGTTCGCCATTCGCGAGAAGATGGACGTCATGGGCTGGTCCGTGATGGGCCGCGATCACCAGCACGACGGCAACCTCGACTGCGACTGGTCGGACCCGAACGTGTACATCGGCGCGATGCAGCGGGGCGTGGACGCGGGGTTGGGTTTCCGCACGCTGCCCAACGCGATTGGCGTGCATTTGGCGTACCAGCCGGGCCTGACCTGGAACGAACATCCGCGCCTCCGCAACGCCGAAGGCAAGCCCACGCTGAGCATGCACGACATCGCCGCCCAACGCGCCGCCTACTTCCGCGCGTTCGACGAGGAGCAAACCTGGGCCGACGACGTGGACACCAAGACCGACGAAGGCCTGGCCGACTGGACGCGAATCAGCGACTTCAAACTCGGCTACATGGACGCGTTCTGGAAGGCCTCTCGCGACGCGATCGAACGCATGAAGCCCGGCCACCTGGCCGTCACGTCGAGCATGTACGGCTGGAATTCCCTGTACGACGGCTACTACTTCAACGTCGCGCGCTCCATGCCCGTCATCGCCGGGCACGCGGGATACTCGCACAATTTCTGGCTGCTGAACATGAATCCGTCGTTCTTCCTGGAGATGACACTGCCTCGCCAGATGGACAAGCCTACGTGGTACAGGCCCGGCTGGGGCAGTTTTTCCTCCGAGCAGCTTCGTCTGGAAATGTACATGTCCTTTATCGCGGGCGTCCAGGGGCTGGCCCAGCCGGCGGTGGTCCGCGTGAATTCCCCGCTCGCCCCGACCGCCAAGGAGATCAACGCCGTCGCGTCGCGACTGGGCACGATTTTCGCCAAGCCCGCCTACACGCGGCAGGCCGTGGCCATGCTGTATTCCAAGAGTAACTTCTTCTATCTCAAGATCGGGAAAAACCGCCAGATCCAGGCCATGGGCGAGGTGTATCTCGCCACGCGGCTGAATCAGTATCCGCTGTCGGTCGTGCTGGAGGAGGACGTGCTCGACGGCAGCCTGGCGGCCAGTCACAAGGCCGTGGTCGTGGCGGGCGTGGATTATCTTTCCCCCGCCGTGGTGGAGGCGTTGACGGATTTTGTGAAAAACGGCGGCGTGGTGATTGTCAGCGACGACGTGCGGGTGTCGATTCCCGGCGCGACCAAACTGGGCATGGAGATTGTGGGGTACGAAGACGCGGTGATCAATCCGGGCCTGGAGGGCGTGGATCCGCAGTCCCGGTGGTCCCGGTTCGGCGAGTTGGACATTTTCTCCGGGCGCGTTGAACACGCCGCGCCGCTGGCGGAGCGGCTTGGCGAGGTGTTGGCGAAGAACAAAATTCCGCCCGCCTTCCACGCGGACGTGGAGACGATCGCGGCGGGCTATCAGGTTCGCGGCGAGATCGAGTACGTCTTTGCGGTGAACTTCACGATCGGCGAACAGCCGAAGGGGTTGTTCAACGGGGCCATGCATCCGGCCGCGACGGCGGCGACGATTCTCCTGCCCGACACCGGCCGACCGGTGTACGACGCCGTGCAGGGCGGTGAAATCAAATTCGCCAAGAGCGGCCAGAGCGTCAGCGCCACGCTGGATTTTGCCGGCGGCGACATGCGGGTGTTGGCCCGCCCCGCCCGGCCGATCGGCGGCGTGCTGGTGGCCACCCCGACCGTCAGCGTCGACCTTACTCGCGAGGGGCAGCCGCCGATACAAATGACCCTCGCCGCCACGCTCGTGGACACGAAGGACCAGGTCATCTCCGGCACAGCCCCGCTACAGATCGTTGTCAAAGATCCAGCCGGTAATGTCCGGTACGACCTCTTCCGCGCCACCGAGGCCGGTGTGTGTCGCCTGACGCTCCCGCTGGCCGCCAACGACGCCGCCGGCAGATGGACCGTCGTTGTCACCGATCTACTGGCCGGCACGACGGGCCAGGCGAACTTCGAATTCAAGCCACTCACCCGCGCCCGCGCCGTCGCCGGCGCGACCCACCGGGCCGTCTTCTTCGGCGACGACAAAGCCAACATCTACCGATTCTTCCGCGACCAGCGAAACGTCATCATCGCCAAAGGCACCGCGGAGCATAACACCGCCGCCGCCGAACGATTGGCCGAGGCCCTCAAACCGTATAACATCACCTGCACGATCGTCCATGCCAAGGACGTGCCCGCCCGCGAACTGACCGCCGAGGAAGCCCGCACCTGGTGCGGCACGGGCGCTGCCGGCGCGAAATCGGGCGTTCAACCAGGCCGAAACAACAGCCCGGAGAACGTTGGCTGGGACTTGCCGCATCCAGTGATCCTCCTGGGCACGCCCGAAGACAACCGAATGATCCGCCACCTGGTCAATCAGCAACGCTGCGTGCTGGCCTACAGGCCCACCCCGACCTTCCCAGGCCGCGACAACGGCATGGTGGCGTGGAACATCCAATCCCTAGGCCACGACGTGCAGGCGATCGTTTGCATCGGCTACAACGCCGAGGGCATGAGTCAAGCCGTCGGCACGCTCTTCGAACTCGCCGTGGGCCTGGACCCGCTGTTCCCATTGGCGATCCCGAAGTCCGCGACCATCGAGGTCGGTAAGTAAACAAAAAAGGAACACCCATGACATCCCGCGAAAAGGTTCGCAAAATTTTCGATTTCGCCGCCGACGCCGTGCCCGCCTTCTGGACCGGTAATCCACACCACGGAACCTACGCGATGTATCGCAAGGAACTCGGGCTGGATACCAACGAACAGTTGTTCGAGCATCTTCGCGACGATTGCCGCTGGATCGTGCCCTGGAACGCGTACAAGCATCCTGAAGGCAAGCCGATGTTCGACTTCCACGGCGGGCGGCCGCCGAAAAGCCTCGGCGACCCCGGCCTGCTCGGCGCCGCCACCACCATCGCCGACGTCGAAGCCATTCCCTGGCCCGACGCGAAGTACCTCGACTTTACCGACACCATCGCCGCCATCCGCGAACATCAACATCACGCCGTGTTCACCGGCATGTGGTGCAGTTTCTTCCACGAGCTGCACTTTTACTTCGGCATGGAAAATTACTTCGTCAAGATGTACACAGACCCGGCCGTGGTGGAGGCGGCCACGGAAAAGGTCGTCAATTTTTATCTCGCCGGCACGGAGAAGCTGTTCCAGGAAATGGGCGACCTGGCGGACATTTTCTTTTTCGGCAACGATTTCGGCAGCCAGTTGGACATGCTCTGCGGGCCCGCGGAGTTCAAGCAGTTCGTGCTGCCGGGGTTCAAGCAGCTCATCGACTTGGCGCACAAATATGACAAGAAGGCGTTGCTGCATTCGTGCGGCGCGATCGGCAAGGTGATTCCGATGCTGATTGACGCGGGCATGGACGGCCTGCATCCGTTGCAGGCCAAGGCCGTCGGCATGGACGCGGCCACGCTGGCGCGGGAGTACAAGGGCAAGATCGTGTTCATGGGCGGTGTGGACACGCAGCACCTGCTGATCCATGCCACACCGGCGGAAATCAAAGACGAAGTCCGCCGCCTCAAGGAGATTCTGGGCCCGCACGTCATCGTCAGCCCCAGCCACGAAGCCATCCTGCCCAACGTGCCGCTGGCCAACGTCATCGCGATGGCCGAGGCGGCCCGCGAGTAGGGGACGTTTTTTACCACAGAGACACAGAGAACCACTCTCTGTGATTCTTTGTGCCTCTGTGGTAAAAGAAATTTTCGCTCACGCCAATGTCGTGTCGCGGTGGGTCGGATTCGGTCTGCCTGGTTTGAGGCAGTGCAGATTATTCACTGGCAGCGTGGCGCCGGGCATCGACTTCATGGCCTCTTCGACCAGTTTCGACAGCACCTCCGGCGGGCAGCCGACGCGGGCGTTTACGGTCAGGCGATTTTCCGTGCCCGCGGCCTCGCCTTGGGCCTGGCGAACGGAAACACCGCCGAGCTCGTGGACGATGTTGCCGATCCACATTCTGCCGCCCGTGTCCAACAGGGCTTTGACGTGGCCGACCGTGATATGTTGTGACCGCAGGGCGGCGTCGATTTTTTCCAGCAGCGTGGTGAGGTACGCCGCCCCGTCGGCGGGCGCGGTGTCGGCGGAGGCGGTGAGGTTAAGCCAGCCCAGCACGGCTTCGCCTTCGGCGTAGCGGTCGTAGTCGACTTCGATGATCGTCCGTCCGGCATCGGTTTGCGGGTTGAGCATCTCCTCGAGCCACGCATCCACGCCATCGCCGGTGGCGGCGGATATCAATTGGATATCGGCCTGTCCGTATTGTTTACTCAGCGCGGCCACGAGCGTCTGGGCCTCGCCGGGCGGCAGGAGGTCGGTTTTGTTGAGGAGGATGACATCGGCTTCGGCCAATTGCAGGCGGAGGATGTAGAGGGCGTTGGGGTGCAACGACGACTCCGTTTCGCCCAACGCCTCGCGTGCCCGGCCTGGGTCGAGGACGACGGAAAACGGCGAAAGGTCGAGGTCGCCCCGCAACCGTTTGACCGGCTGAAGGATCGTCGCGGAGAGGTCGGTGCAACTGCCCACCGGCTCGGCCAGGATCACTCCGGCGTTGCGTTCCATCAACGAATTGATGGCCGAATCCAGTCCCTGGAAATTGCAGCAGAAGCAACTGCCTGCGACCTCGCGTACGGGCGACTGCCCGCGGGCAAGCCATTCCGTGTCGACCAGCTCCGGTGCCTGATCGTTGGTGATCAGTCCGGTCTCGATGTCCCGCGCACGCAGCCGCTCGAGCGCCTTCCACAGCAGCGTCGTCTTGCCTGCGCCGAGAAATCCGCCCACGATGATCAGTTTCGGTTTCGCCATGGCTTGCCCTTTTTGAATTCGTTTATTGTTTACCGCTGCTTACCGTTTCTTCTACCTCTTCGTCGTCCTCGTCATACTTCAACTCGACGTCGCCGATGACTGGCGGGTTGACGCGGCGGTAGTCGGTCAGCAGACCGTACAGAAAACCGCCCAGCAATCCGCCCGCGATGGGCGAAAGGATGTAGACCGTGAAAAATCCGCCGCGCGGGCCGGGGATCGCGATGTCGCCCCAGCCCATGAAAAATGCCACGAGGCGCGGGCCGAAGTCGCGCGCGGGATTCAGCCCCGCCTGCGTCAACGGCGCGATGATGGAGATGATGATGGCCACGGACAGGCCGATAAATAACGGCAACAGTTTTTTGCCGGGCTTACCGTTGTTGTGAGTGTCCGTGATGGCGAAGATGAAAAAAGCAAGGAACGCCGTTCCGATGAACTCGGCGAGCCTCGCCGTCCAGACGGTGACGACTTCCGGGCTCCAGCCGTTCGCCTTGGCCATGCCTGGATTCGGAAAGTATTCACCGTACACCATGCCGGACAACTCGCTGCCGGCTGCCCCGCGGGTGATATTGTGCGTCACTTCGAAGTGCGTAATCATCCCGCCGAACAGCGCGTACAACACCAACGCCGCCAGAACGGCCCCCGTGAGTTGTGCCGCCATATACCCAGGCACTTTCCGCAGGGGAAATTTTCGAAACGCCGCGAACGCCGCCGTCATGGCCGGGTTGAGGTGCGCCCCCGAAGCCGCCCCGAACGCGTAAATCGCCATCGCGACCGCGACGCCCCACACCACCGCGACCTGCCACAGCCCCGATTGGGCGCCGCACAACACGGCCGCGTGCACCGAACCGACGCCGAAAAACACCAGGATAAACGTTCCCGCCAACTCCGCGACATACGCACGCATGATTCGCCTTCCTCATCCAGGCCGCGCCGGACAAGGCGGCGGGGCCGTCAGGTTCGTTTTGCGGTTTTCTTCTTCCTCGTCCCGGCTGGCGCGGTCAGCATCGTCAGCAGCCGGTCGATCTGCTCCCGGTATGTCCGCAGCGTGCCTCGCCACTGGCGGAGGCACGCCCGGCCTTGCGGGGTCAGGGCGTAGCAGCGTTTGGCCGGACCGCCGCTGGCGCTCTCCAGGGCCGACGTCAGCAGGCCCTCTTTCTCCATGACCCGCAGCGCCTTGTACACGCCGCTGGCGTCCGGCGGAGCGTCGCGAAACATCGACAACCCCGCCAGCGTCCGCACGATGTCATACCCGTGACTTTTCCCGTCCTTCAACGCGGCCAAAACGGACGGCCTGAGAAAACGGTCCAACGCCACGCCGGAACAAACGCATTGGTCAATGTCCACTAGTGTACCTCGTCCAGTATTGGGAGGGCAAGTTTATTTTTATCACGTGATTTTTTACCACAGAGACACAGAGAACCACAAAGAAGGATGTTGAGGATTCAAGCGTATGTCGTGAACTCGAACGTTGTAGTATCGTTACATGGAGAAGAGCAAAGCGGCCTTTCCGGTCTCGCGATGGAACGCCAGCACGCAGCCCCAACGGGGCGTCTTGGGTAGCCCAGGGTGAGCGGTACTCCGCGAACCCTGGCCATGTGTTGGTTGACATTTTTCATCGTGCCTGACGCCACGGGCCGAGGGCGCACCGTCATGGGAAGATGGCATCGAGCGACGTGCATGTTCCCTTGTGAGCGTTGTTCGAAGCCGTACAGGCCCGCGTGGGCGACCTCGGCCCGTGGCGTCAGGCACGATGAGGAGAAGAAGAAAAAATCTCCGTTCCCAGGGTTCGCCGAGTACGGCTCACCTTGGGCTACCCAACGCCGCCCCTTCGGGGCTGTGGGCCGGCACTTCCGCGCGAGACCGGGGAGGCCATCCCATTCGTTTCCACGTAACGTTGTTACCATATCACGAATTCGAACCATCTATCGAATCCCAACATCCTTCTCTGTGGTAAAAATTAACTTGCCCTCTACTCGTCGCTTTCTTCGTCCGTCTCGTCTTCCCGCACGGCGTTGGGGTCCACGTCGTTGCCGAGCGGGGCGGTGTCGGGTTCGGTATTGTTTTGGGCGGCTTCGAGTTTGGCGGGGGTTGTCGCCAGCACTTTTCGCGAGTCGAGGGAGGCCCGTTTTTCGTTCTGGGCCGTTTCGACGGCCTTGGTCCAGAGGGCGCGGGCCTTGTCCTTGTCGCCAAGTCGCCACGCGACGTCGCCGGCGTGGTCGTACATGATCGCGTGCTCGGAGTGGTCTTCCGAATCGTCGGCGAAGATCTGGTCGAAGATCCGGTCGGCCTGGTCGAATTTGCCCTGCTTGTAGAGCACCCACGCCAGGCTGTCGAGGTACGCGGGGTTTGGCTCTTCCATCAGGGCCTTGCGGATCATCCGCTCGGCCTTTTCGAGGTGGATGCCCAGATCGGCGTACTGGTAGCCCAGGTCGTTATTGAGGTTCGCGTTGTCGGGGTCGATGGTGAACGCCCGTTCGAGGGTGGCCATCGCGTCCAGGGGTTTGTTCTGTTCCATCTGGGCGTGGCTTTTGAGTTGGAGCAGGCTCAGCACGGGGTTGGTGTAGGTTCGTACCCTGCTGGCCTCCTGGCCTGGAAGCCGCAGGAGCATGTGCCGCGCGTAGGCCCTGGCGGTGAAGTAGTCTTTGGGATAGGTTTCGATGAACTCGTCGGCCTTGGCGATGGCCTGGTCGTATTTTTTCTGGCGGGACAGCACGATCACGAGCGAGCAGCGGGCCCAGTCGATCATTTCCTGGCTGACGTGCACCTTGGCCCCGGCGGGCGCGGCGACGGCGACTTGTGCGGCCGGCGCTGGCTCGGGTTGGGCGGCTGGCTCGGCGGGTTCGGCGTCGGCTGGGGCGGTTTCGTCGGCCTTGTCGTCGTCGACGTTTTGCGCCAGCGCCGGCGGCAGCGCGATGTTGGCTTGATGGATCTGCCCGACGCCGGGGAAAGCATCCTCGTCGTCTTCGTCCTCAAAAAATACGTCGTCGTCGCCTTCCTCGTCCTCGTCGTCGATGCCTTGCGACTGGCCGTTCTCGTCCGGGCCGAACCAGGAGGCCGGCGGGATGGCTCCGTCCGCCGTCATCTCGCCGAGCCACTTCTCCAGCAGCGCCTCGGCTTGATCGTGTAACTCAGCTTCCTGTAACGCCGAAACCAGCGTCGAGCGAGGCCCGAGGGCGTTGGGCGACTGCCTGATCCACGCCTGCGCCCTGCGGAGCGCGTCGGGAATCTTGTCCGCCAGCACCAGCATGCGAATCTGCCACAGCCGAAGATTGCGAACACTTGCGTCGTTCTTGCCGCCGATCCATGTCCCCAGCAGCCGTAGCGACTGGTCGTATTGCCTGGCCTCGCGGAGTGCCTCCAGCAACTGGAGTTGTGGGATCATGGGCTGGCCGCCCAGGGTTTTCTGTTCCTGCACGATCCAATTTTCCGCGAACTCCTCGGCTTCCTTGTATTGTTCGGCCTTGGCGAAGAGGCTCAGTTTTTCGGACCGCAGGGCGACCGAGCGTTCGCGGTTGGCTTCGAGCTGGATCCAGTCGTCCAGCAGGGCATGGGCGTCGTCGTGGCGTTTTTCTTCTTTGTACAGCATCAGCAGCCGGACGCGGTATTCGAAATGGGACTCCTGCGTGTCCCGCAGCCACGTCTGGGCCAGCGTGATCGCGTCGTCGTTTTTCTTCAGCGCCTTCAGCGTTTCCAGCAGCATCAGCCGGAAGGCTGTATCCTTGGGCGAGGCGGCGAGGATGTCACGGATGATGCCCTCGGCCTTGGCGTACTGCCGGGCCTGATACAGGGCGGCTGCGTACTGCCGCGCGATCTGCGGATGGCGGTTGGTCCACTCGTAGGCGGACTCCCACATGGTCATCGCCTCGGCGCGGAAGCGGGATTGCGACAGCAGGCGGGCCAGGCTGTCGAGGGCCTCGGCATTGTCCTCGTCGGCGCGGATCAGCTCCGCCAGCGCCGCGGCGGCCTTCTGGAAATCCTCCTTCGACAGCGATCCCATCCGCTGGCCGTATTCGATGCGGAAATCCAGCATCAACACCTGCGGATCCTTCGGATTGGTTTTCTTCAGGCCCGCCAGCGCGTCGAGGGCCTGCTCCTTCCTGCCCTGCCGGATCAGCAGTTCGACCTGGACAATCCGGGCGGCGATGCTGTCGTCCTGACGGGCGAGCAGTTCGTCCAGCCGTTTCGTAGCCGAGTCGACCGCGCCAGCGGCCATCAGCAGGCGGACGAGTTCCACCTGGAGCTGGTCGTTGTCGGGCTGAAGGTCGATGGCCTCGGAGAGCACGCGGGCGGCGTCGTTGGTGCGGTTGGTCCGACGCAACGCCTGCGCCAGCGTGTAGGAAAGCGGCAAATAGTTCTGGCCTCGGTTGGCCAATTCGCGCCGGGCCTGGTAGAGCTTTTCGCATGCGTTATGCGTGCTCGCGACGTCGGCGTTGGCCATCTCCACCTTGGCGATCAGGTACAGATGGAACCCAAACAGCCGATCCTGCGGCAGCGTCGTGCTGTCCTGGAGAACCTTCTCGACGGCGGCGTTCTGCCGCGTCGCCAGGGTCGCCTCCAGCAGGGCGTCCCATGCGGGCAGGAATTCCTTGTCCAGCGCGATGGCCCGCCGCTGCTGGTCGGCCGCGGCGGTGTAATCTTTCTTCCTCGCCGCCGCCAGCCCCGCGACGTATCGCAGCGCCTGCGGGTCCTTGCCCGCGTCGTCGAGCGACGCGACGAATGCGGCCACGTCGAACGCCCCGTCGCGCAGGACGGCCTGCTGCACGCGCGAGGCGACGTCGAGGGACTGATTCACGTCGGTCGCGACGACGACGGCGAGTTCGCGCAGCGCCTTGTCGGTCTGTTTCTGCCGCGAGAACAGGTCGGCCAACTGCTTGCGGGCTTGTAGATTTCCCGGCTGATATTCCAGCGCGGATTGGAGGATGGCCTGGGCGTCCGATTCGGCGCCGAGTTTGACGGCGACGGCGGCCATGGCCAGGGCGGTCGCGGTGTCGCGTTTTCCGTGGCGGAGGTAGGTTTGCCAGATTTCGCGAGGCAGGGCGGGGTTTTTCTGCGCGTTGGCGAGTTTTTCGACCAGGTTGGCGAGGTTGGCGGACGTGTCGCCGCCGTCGGCCATCTCCTGGAGCAGGGCGCGGGCTTTATCGGTTTTTCCCGAGGCCAGTTGGGCTTCGATGAGCAGTCCGGTGACGGCGGTGTTGTTTCGGTCGGTTTCGCGGGCCTGTTCGAGCGGGGCGAGTGCGTCGGCGGGGCGGTTGAGTTTCAGCAGCAGGCGGGCGCGTTGGACTTGTACCAGTTCGGGCCTGAGCACGAGCCGCTCGACCATCGGCCTGCCGACATACGCTTCGGCGTGCAGGGCGATCCAGTCGTTGAGTTGGTCGTACGCTTCGAGACTCGCGGTGAGGTAGCCTTGCCGGGCGAGCAGGTCGGCCAGTCGGGCGAGGGCTTCGGCGGCTTTGCCGTCGTCGGGTTTGGCCTGACTGGTCAGCAGGGCGGTGCGATAGCTGGCGATTGCGTCGTCGGGTTTGGCGGCGGCTTCGAGAACCTGGCCCAGGAGCAGTTGGAGGTCGAGGTCGTCGCCGTTTTTGTTCGCGGCGGCCTGAAGGTTTTGCAGGGCCATGCCGGTGTTGGCCTTGCCGGTAGGGGCCGCGTTGACGTAGTCCCTGCCGAAATAGGCCATGCCGAGATTTTTGAGGATTCGCGGGTTTTCGGGGTCGAAGCCTGCCGCCCGGCGAAGTTTGTCCACGGCGGCGGAGAATTGCCGCGCGGCGATGTCGGCTTCGGCCTGCGTGACCAGGTCGCGCGTCTGATCGGTCAGTTCGCCGGGCGCGCTGTCGGGTTTAGCGAGGGCAGGTTCAAGGTCGGCCAGCGGCGTCGTTGCCTTCGCGGGCAGGGCAGGTGCGACGGTTGTATTGGCGTCCGTCGTTGTTGTACCGTTCGCCGCCGTTTGCTTGGAATCGGTCGCCGTGGCGGCCGTTGTTGTGACAGCCGGCGCCGGGTCGGCCCCGTCCATTGGCGGCTGCGGCGGACAGCCCGCCAGCAGGCCCATCGCAACCGCACCGCACACCACCACCCACGTCAGGAATGTTCTTTTGTTCATCATAGTGCCACCTACCAAACGCACAAATTCCGAATGGTACAGAGACTGTAGCATGATTGGCGTGGAAAACAAAGAGAACAGCGGGGGCGAGACAGGGCCATCGCATCTACATTCGCCCATTTTTTCGTACAAGAGACTGTTAGGCTGTTAGACTGTTAGGCGCCGGCTGATGTGAGATTGGGCCTAATTTTTCATGAGCCTCTCCCTAACAGCCTAACAGTCTAACAGCCTTCAAAAACGGCCCTTTGCGGAAAATCATACAAAAATGAAGGAATTTAGATGCGATGGCCCTGGGGGGCGAGAAGGGGCTTTCGGTTCTCGTGGTGTAAACGAGCGATTCGTTCGAGGGAGTCGTTCAGCCAGTAGCCAGTAGCCAATAGCCAACAGGTACGGAAAGACGAAGGCGAAACGGCAATGGGAGTGGGAATGGCTGCACACGTAGCGAATTCTGATCGTGTGATGAAGGCACATTTCGCCATACCTGATGGCTACTGGCTATTGGGCTACTGGCTTTTTCCCGTGCTTACGGAATCACCTTATTCAACGGATAGGTAATGATCCCGGTCGCGCCGGCCCGTTTGAGTTGCGGCACGAGGTCGCGTTCGATGCGTTCGGAGACAATCACCTCGAGGGCGACCCACTCGTCGTCGGCCAGCGAGGAAACCGTCGGGCTTTTCTCCGCCGGCAGCAGGGCGACGATTTCGGCCAGGTTTTTCCGAGGCGCGTTCATCTTCATGCCCACCTTCTCGCGGGCTTCGATCGCGCCGGCCAGCAGCAACGCGATGTTCTCGATCTTCTGCCGCTTCCACGCGATGTCCCACGCGGATTTGTTCGCGATCAGCCGCGTCGAGGTCGTCATGATCGTGTCGAGAATCCGCAGCTTGTTGGCCTTGATGCTCGAGCCGGTCTCCGTGATGTCCACGATCGCGTCCAGGAGCCGGGCCTTGACCTCCGTGGCGCCCCAACTGAATTCCACCTTCGCGTCGACGCCCTTGTCCGCGAAATACCGCCGCGTGACGTTGACTAACTCCGTGGCCACGATGCCGCCCTGGAGATCCTGCACCGTTTTGACGGGGGACTCATCCGGCACGCACAGCACCCAGCGGCAGGGGACGAGTTTCTGTTTGGAGTAGACCAGTTCGCTGACGGTGACGACGTCGGAGTTGTTTTCGACAACCCAGTCGTGCCCGGTCAGCCCGACGTCGACGATGCCGTCCTCGACGTAGCGGCTCATTTCCTGCGCGCGGAACATGATGACGGACATCGTGTCGTCGTCGATGGTGGGCACGTAACTGCGCGACGACACGGTGACGTTATACCCCGCGCGGGAGAACAGGTTCAGCGTGCTGTCCTGAAGCGAACCCTTGGGAATGCCTAAAACCAACTTGTCGTCGGGAGTCTTGCGTGTCACGGTACGGTTTTTCCTTTGATTATTTCTTCTTTGCCGCCTTCGGAGCGGGTTTGGAGGCTGGTTTGCCGGCGGGCTTCTTTTTGGCCGGTGCTGGCGGGGCTTTTTTGGCCGGCGGCGGCGCGGCCGTTTTGGTTTTGGGTTTTGGTTTGGCCGGTTTTTTCTTTGCCGGCGGCGGCGCGGCGTCCTCGTCGTCGCTCAGCTCGACGGGCGGCAGGTCGAGGTCGGCGTCGTCATCGACGGGCGCATCGGTGTCGGCGTCATCGAGCACGGCCTCCAGCGAGCCGACGTCCTCGCCGTCCTCGTCCTTCGCGCCCGGCAGCGGCTGATGTTTCACCAGCATCTTCACCTTGGGCGGCGGAAGGATGGCGGCTTCGGGCGTGGCCAATTCGGGATGGGCCTTGACCCACTTGGCGATGGCCCGGGCGTTCTTCTCGATGAACGTGCGGAAAAATTCATGGGCGGCGGCGTGCTGCTTGGCGGGAATCGCCCGCTCCAGAAACGCCTGCGCCTCCTCGATGGTGCACGGGCCGATCGCGTCGTTCATCTTCAACGCGTCCACCAGCGAGGCGTCCACGGGGATCGCCGCCAGCTCCATGATCATGAGCATGACGTACGCGGCCGAGAACGGCGACAGGCCGATCTCCGCCAGGTGGCGGCGGAGGTCTTTGCGGGGCATGTCGTTCATGTACGCGATGTCCATCCGCCCGGACTTGTCGAAAACGCTGTTGAGGCAGCGGATGAGGGTTTGCGCTTTGGCGGCGGCCTTGGGGAAATCGCGTCCCATGGCCGCGACGATCTCCTTGGCGGGGCTGACGCGCAGTTCGTTGAGGTCCACGAACTCGTGGGTCATCGTCGTTACCGCGCGGTGAACGTCCTTGCGGGCGGCGTCGGGAGCGAGCACCGCCTCCACGAGCACGATCACCAGGTCGTCGCGCGTCGGCGAGGCCTTGAGCTTGGGAAGCGAACCCAGAAATTTCTTCACTTTCTTCGCGTATACGGTGGCGTTTTTCATGCGGTCATTCCTCGCGGATGAACACGTGGCGTGGGCGTCTGGCCCACGAAAATTCCTTCACTACGGATCCTGATCTTCCGGCGACTCGTCGGCCGGCGGATCATCGGGCTTGTCGCCAGTCTCCTGGCCTTCGCCGGCGGAGGCAGCCTGCTCCTTCTGGCGGATTTCGTCCATGGCCTGTTGGATGATCTGGTACGTCTGGAGCGTTTTTTTGAACTTCTGATCCTCGACAAACTCCAGCCGCGGCGTGAACCGCAGCGTGATCTGCCGCATCATCAGTTCCTGGATGTGTCCGGCGGCATGCTGCAACGCTCGCACAGCCAGCGTTTGTTCCTTCGCGTTGCCGGCCTCCCCGCGCGACGGGTCGCTGATGACGGAAATGTAAATCTTCGCCACCGTCAGATCGTCGGCTACCTCCACGTGCGTGATCGACACCCGCGCAGGATCCACCCGCGGGTCGCTGATCTTCGACAGCAACAACTGTCCGACCACGTCGCGAATCAAACTACTTACTCGTTCGGCACGTCTTCGCATAATGTTTACAGCCACTCCACGCTTTCGTCCACCAGCACCATGTCGCGGTGGGCGGCGGCCAGGTTGATGATCTTCTGTAGCGCGCCTTCGACGTATGCCCTGTCGTTGCCGACCATCGCGACCGCCAGCGTGCAGCGGCGGTGGCTGTCCAGACCGTTCACCTCGGCCACCGACACGTTAAACGCATGGGCCAGCCGATCCTTGAAACTTTTTACGACCCGGCGCTTGTCCTTCAACGTAAACGCCTGAGCCACATGAAGCTCTAAGTGCAACAAACCTAACACGGTCATACATTTTTCGTTGATCGACGGTGAAATTGCACCGTTTGTTCGAGGGAATCATAATGGTTAACTGGTTGACTAGTTAACCAGTCAACCAGTTAACTGGAACAGTTCCCTCGAACCAGCGGTTCCTGTTCATCTGTCGTTTCGCAAATTCAATCACAACTTCCGGGCCACTTCCACCTTCTGGTAGAACTCCAGGATGTCGCCGTCTTTAACGTCGTCGTAGCCGGCGATTTTCAGGCCGCATTCGAAGCCGGCGCGAACTTCGCGGGCGTCGTCTTTGAAGCGCTTGAGGCTTTCGAGGGTTCGCTCGTCCTCGATGACGACGTTGTTCCGCGTGATGCGGACTTTGTTGTTTCGACTGATGACGCCGTCGGTGACGTAGCAGCCGGCGATCGTTCCCACGCGGGAGATTCGGAACGCCTGCCGGACCTCGGCATGTCCAAGGACCTGCTCGCGGACTTCGGGCGCGAGGCCTTTTTCGAGGGCCTTGCGGATGTCGTCGATGATGTCGTAGATGATGCGGTAGTTGCGGATCTCGACGTTGGCTCGTTCGGCCATGGTGCGTGCGGCGGCGTCGGCGACGACGTTGAAGCCGATGACCAGCGCGTCGGACGCCTCGGCCAGGGCGACGTCGCCCGTGGAGATGCCGCCCACGCCGGTGTGCAGGATCTTCACCCGCACTTCCTTGGTGGAGAGCTTGTCCAGCGAGGAGGTGATGGCCTCCATCGAGCCTTGCACGTCGGCCTTGATGATGAGGTTGAGTTCGGTCGCCTTGCCCTGGTCGATTTTGCTGAGGAGGCTTTGCAGGTCGTGGGCGACGGGGGCAGCCAGATGCGCTGTGCGAAGTTTCTCGCGGCGGTCGTCGGTGATCTGGCGGGCTTCCTCGATGTCGCTGGCGACGTAGAAGCGGTCGCCGGCGGTGGGCACTTCGTCCAGGCCGCTGACTTCAACGGGCGTGGAAGGCCCGGCGGATTCGATGGCCCTGCCGTGGCCGTCGACCATCGCCCGCACGCGGCCATAGCCGCCGCCGGCCAACAGGACGTCGCCGACCTTCAGCGTGCCGCTGCGGACCAGCAGCCGGGCCAACACACCCATGCCGGGGTCCATCTTCGCTTCAATCACATAACCGCTGGCCGGGGCGTCGATTTCGGCCTTGAGTTCGAGAATCTCCGCCTCCAGGCTGAGGGTTTCGACGAGGGCGTCGACGCCCTGACCCTTGATGGCGGAGGTTTGGATCACTTCGGTGGTGCCTCCCCATTCGCGCGGGCTCAGGCCGTGTTCGGCCAGTTGCCCCAGCACGCGGTTGACGTTGGCGGCGGGGATGTCGACCTTGTTGAGCGCGACGACGATCGGCACGCCGGCGGCCTTGGCGTGATTGATGGACTCGATGGTCTGGGGCATGACGCCGTCGTCGGCGGCCACCACGAGCACGACCACGTCGGTCATGTTCGCGCCGCGTGCCCGCATGGCGGTGAAGGCTTCGTGGCCTGGGGTGTCGAGGAAGACCACGTGCTTGTCGCCGACGTCGTAGCGGTAGGCGCCAATGTGTTGCGTGATGCCGCCGGCTTCGCCTGCCGCCACCGCCGTCTTGCGGATGCGGTCCAGCAGGCTGGTTTTGCCGTGGTCGACGTGCCCGAGCACGGTCACGACGGGCGCCCGCGTCTGGAGATCCGTCTTGGGACGGTCCGCCAGTTTCTTGACGAGTTCTTCCTCGGCCGACAGCTCGCGCTGGATGTCCAGCTCAAGGCCGAAGCCCATCGCGAGCATGTTGGCGGTTTCTTCGTCGAGCGTCTGGTTGATGGTGGCCATTGTGCCCATTTCCATCAGTTTTCGGATGATCTGGGCGCTCTTGATGCCGGTGGCGGCGGAGAGCGTTTTCACGGTGATCGGCGACTCGATGGGGACTTTTCCGCCTCGCAGGGCTGGGCCTGTTTGTCCCGGTCCGCCCTGGATGCCATGGCGGTGTCGGCGGAGCGATCCGCCGGTGGCGGCGGCGAGACGTTGTTCGCGTTCGATCAGGTCGCGGTCGCGCCATTCCTTGATGATGTCGCCAGTGGGGGGGACGGCCTGTCCGCTTCGCCCGCCCGTTCCGCCTCGGCGGCGGGGCGACCGTTTTTTGTTCTTGTCGCCGCCGTCGTCCTCATCGGTGGTGACGGGCTTGGCGATGCCGCCCAGAGGTCTGCGTGTGGGCACACCGCTGCTGACGGGCGGCGGCGGTTCGATGGGGCCTCGACGCCGTGGCGGCGGCGATTGGATAATGTCCGGTTTTTCGACGCGGACGACGCGCGGGCCCTGGAGTTTGGCGGGCCTGGGAATCAGTTGCGGCCCGGCGGGCTTGATGTCGGGCTTCGCGGGCGGCTGGGGCTTGCCGTGGAGCGGCTTGCCCTGTCCCGGCTTGCCGTGCGGTCCGGCGGCGGGGCCTGTAATGCGGTCCGCTTTGGGCCCGGTGATCGGCGGCTGAGCGGGTTTGCCGGCCGGTTTGGCGGGCTGGCCGGGGCTGGTTGCATCGGGCGACGCCGGTTGTGTTTGTGGCGCCGAGGCGGCAGGAGCGGCCTGGACGGCGGGCGCAGCGGCTGCGGCGTCGGTCGGCGTCGGCTCGGCGGGGGCGACGGGCGGCTGCGCGTCGGCTGGTTGAACCGGCGATTCGGTCGTGGCTGTGTCGGCGGGCGCGGGCGCCATGACCGGCTCGGCGGGGATTTCGGCGACGGCGCTCTCCACCGGTTCGGCGTCGGCCACGTCGGCGGGCTCGTCGGTTGGCGCGGTGGCCGATTCGTCGGTCGACGGTTCGGCGAGCGCGTCCTCCGACTCGGCGGATTCGGTCGTCTCTTCGGCGGCCGATCCGCCGCGGCGCTTGCGCTGCTTGCGGAATTTCTCCCGCTCGGCGGCCAGGTCCACCTGCTCCGATTCTTCCACCGCCGTCGTCGGCGCGCCGCTGGAGAACCATTCGCGAATGGTCGCCTCCAGCCCGGCCGTCAACGGGGCCATGTGATTCTTCAACTCAATGCCCTCGGCGCGGCATTTCTCAATAATCGACTTGCTCGTCACGCCGATCTCTTTGGCCAGCTCATGTACACGTCGTTGCGCCAAGAAAACCTCCCGGTTTTCGTCCGCGCGGTCACTACGTACCGCACGTCTTTTTCATACCACACACATTCCGCAGTCACATCATCCGAAGCCAGTAGCCAATAGCCAGTAGCCATCAGGTATGGCAAAGTTTGTTGTAAATCACACGTACCGGGCACTCACCAGTTCCGTATCCGTTCCCGCGATCACTGCCTTTGAACCGCTGCTTTTTCGCCACCGTCGTGCCTTACTTACTGGCTACTGGCTGATGGCTATTGGCTCGCTGTTGGTTTCTCGTCGCCAACACTGAAGGAACGTTTTTCCTTGCCTTCTCTGGCCTGTTGTTCGGCCACGCGGCGGGCTTCTTCGGATGCCCGCACCACGATCGCCTGCGCCAACGCGCGGTCGATGCCCAGTTCGTTCACCAGCGGATCGGCGCCGACCTCTTCCACGTCCAGCACGTTGACCATGCCCATGGCCACGATCTGATCCACCACGGTGCTGGCGACGCCTTCGATTTCCCGCAGGCTTTTTTCCAGCGTGTCCAGCCCGGCGTTGAATTCGTTGGGCGTGAGAATGTCGATGTCCCAGCCCGTCAGCCGGGCCGCCAGGCGGACGTTCTGCCCGCGCTTGCCGATGGCCAGGCTGAGCTGGTCGTCCGTCACGACGACGGTCGCCCTGCCCAGTTCGAAGCACAGCGCCAGCTCGGCCACCTCGGCCGGCTTGAGCGCGTTGGCGATCAGTGTCTTCGACGAATCGTTCCAGCGAACGATGTCGATCTTCTCGCCGCCCAGTTCGTCGACGATATTCTTGATCCGGCTGCCGCGGATGCCCACGCACGCGCCGACGGCGTCGACTTTATTATCCGCGCTGTTGACGGCCACCTTCGTCCGATAGCCCGCCTCGCGGGCGAGGGCTTTGACTTCGATAATTTTTTCGGCCACCTCGGGCACTTCCAACTCGAACAGCGCCCGGATGAAGTCCGGGTGCGTCCGCGTCAGCACGATGCGAATCTGATTGGGCTGCTCGCGGACGTCGAGAATCATCGCCCGCACGCGCTCGTCGACCTGGTGGCTCTCGCCGGGAATCTGCTCGCTTTTGGGCAGAATCGCCTCGATCCGCTGCAAGTCGATAATCAAATTCCCGCCTTCCCACCGCGCGACCCGCCCGGTGACGATCTGGCCTTTGCGTTCGAGATATTCCTCGAACAGGCTGCCACGCTCGGCTTCGCGAATCCGCTGGATGAGCACCTGCTTGGCCGTCTGGGCGCCGATTCGCGTGAGGTCCCGCGCGCTGATCGGTTGGCCGTTGACCTGGGCGGACACCTCGCCCGTCGAACGGTCGATGCGAACCGTGCAATCTTCGGAATTCACGTTGGCCTTACGAATGGCCGACATCATGGCCGCTTCGAGGTCTTCGTACACCGTCTCCTTGTCGATATTTTTATCCCGTGCGAGGGCTTCGACGATTCGCAACAGTTCTTGGCTCATGGCGTTCCTTCACTCTTACTCTACGTCTACGTCGGTCAACAACATCCAAACAAAAAAGTGGCCTCGCGAGAGCCCACTGTCCAAGTCGCGCGCACAAAATAACATGTCGCCCTAGGCGATGCTTTGCTCCTTTCCGTTCGGAGCGGCCGCGCCGCCAAAGGCAAACGTTCGCACGACCTGGACCCTTCCGTGGCCGCAGGTTCCCGTGGACACCGTGTCGGGGTTATGCCCCAGCACTGGCGTAAATCCTGATCAAGCTGCTCATACGACAACGCTCCCAACGCATCGGCATCGATGCACGGATATCTACTACTTGTCTGACGTCCTCCACGTTCAACACAAAGTCCTCGTTTCCTTCCGCCGACAACGACACACGCAATAGATAGTGACGTAAATTATAGAACCCGCGCCGCGACAGTCAAAGGAAAACCCGAAAAAGTGACGAGTAACGAGCGGGGAGCGCCCCACAGGGTCTTTCCGTTCTGGCAAAAGGCGTGTTCTTCTTTACCACAGAGGCACAGAGAACCACAGAGAGAACCGCCGCCTATGACATGCGTGTTGTGGTCGCGCGTCGAAACGCGGCGGTTCTCTCTGTGGTTCTCTGTGCCTCTGTGGTAGAAAAAAACGTGTCATTCGGGAGAACTGAAAACCCTGGAGCGACCCAGTTTGTTATTGAACCAGACGGATGAACGGGGTATTTTCAGCCAGCCGGTGCAAGCTGAGTGTTTTTTGAGAGGAGCGTAGCCATGTCCATTTCCGCCAGCCGCGTCCGTGGTGTTTTTCTTGTCCTCGTTACGATTTCGGCCATGAGCGCGATGTTGTTTGCCTGCCAATCGACCGAGGAGTCGCCAGCGGCCAGGGAGGAAGCCCAAACGGAAAGACAAGAGGGGCAACAAGGTGCTCCAGCGGACAACAACGAACCGGCGCCAGCACGCTTCGACGGTGAGAAGTGGGCCAAAACGACAGGCCTGCGGGTAAACGAACGGGATGGCGCCGGGCGGACCCTGGCGCACTTCGCCGCCGCGGAAGGCCGTATTGACGCGCTGGAGTGGCTGACGAAGCAAGGTGCGGATGTCAATGCCAGGAGCAATGCGAATGCGACACCCTTGTTCACGGCGGCATCAAGAGGCCATCTTGAGGCCATGAAATGGCTGAGGGATCATGGCGCGGACCTCAATGCCAGGGACAATGGTGACGGGACGCCCATGTTTGTAGCGGCCTTTGGCGGTCATCTCGATGCCATGAAATGGCTGAAGGAGCAAGGCGCGGATGTCCATATCACGCTCAACGATGGTGTGACGCCCATGCTCGCGGCGGCCGTTGGAGGCCATCTTGATGTCATGAAGTGGCTGAAGGAGCAGGGTGTGGACGTCAACGCCAGTAACAATGACGGGATGACGCCCATGCTTGTGGCGGCCGGGAGAGGCTATCTCGACGTCATGAAGTGGTTGAAGGAGCAGGGTGCGGACGCGAACGCCGCACGCAACGACGGGATGACGCCCATGCTCGTGGCGGCCGGGAAAGGCCATCTTGATGTCATGAAATGGCTGAAGGAGCAGGGTGTGGACGTCCATGCCAGGGATCATGCCGGCGGGACGCCCATGTTCATCGCGGCTGCGGAGGGCCATCTCGATGTCATGAAATGGCTGAAGGAACAGGGCGCGGACGTCAACGCCGCGCTCGATAACGGGCGGACGCCTCTGTCGGTGGCGGGTAGTGAAGACATCAAGGCATGGCTGCGCGCCAATGGTGCGCGATAGTGCAGGGCAAACGCATGTACCGGCGGTGAAATATCTTGTTTTTCGCATGACGTCACCCGTGTGGAACGGTCCGCGAGGGCAAGATGTCCGCGCCATACGCGGGCCAGACGCCCGCGTCACGTACCATGCGATTGCCGCTGGCAGGGGAACCTTGGCTATTGGCTTTTTCTGGACGTTGATTACAATTTCCCCAATGTGTTTGCGAACGTGAAACCGTGAAGGAGTCCCCATGCTGGCCGCCGTACTGGAAGATTTTGATAAGTTGGTGCTCAAGGACGTGCCCACGCCCACGCCGGGCGATGGGGAAGTTGTCGTGCGGATTCGTCGGTGCGGGTTTTGCGCGACGGATTACAAGGCCATTCGGGGCATCCGGCGGAACGTGACGTTTCCGTTTATCGCCGGGCACGAGCCTGCCGGTGTGGTGGCTGCCGTCGGGTCGGGCGTGCGGCACTTCAAGGAAGGCGACGAGGTGATCTGTCAGCCGTCGGGGTTCTGCGGCGCGTGCCGGCACTGTAAGGACGGCAACACACACTACTGCGAGCACGCGTTCACGACCGGTGGCGACGGGCCTCCCGACGTTTGGCCGGGCGCGTTCGCCGAGTACATGAAAACCGCGGAGTCCTGCCTGTTCCACAAACCCGCGAATGTCTCGTTCGACGCGGCCGCGTTGGCCGAACCGCTCTCGGGCGCGTGGAAAGGCGTGATTCAGTACAGCCAGATGCAGGTGGGCGACGACGTAGTAGTGATCGGTGTGGGCGGGATCGGACTGCTGTGTTTGATGGTCGCGCGGGCCGCGGGCGCGGGTCGGCTGGTCGCGATTGACCCCAGTGCCTACGCCCGGCAGAACGCGTTGCAACTCGGCGCGACGCACGCGATCGACTCGGCCGGCGACGTCAAGCGGGCGCTGGTCGAGATCCTGCCCAACGGGCCGGACCTGATCGTCGAAGCCGCCGGGCCGATCCAGGCCGTCAAACTCATGACCGACCTCCGGAGGCGAGGCACGCGGTGGAACGTGTTTGGCATCACCACGCACGAAACGTTCGAACTCGACGGCGGGCTGACGCATTTCCTCGAAGGCCGAATGGACGCCAGTTTCGGCACCACGCCGCTGGCGATGCAAAAGTCCATCCGCCTGATGGAATCCGGCCTGGTCGACCCCGGAAAAATCATCTCGCACCGCTTCGCCCTGCGGGACATCCACCAGGCCATCGCGGTCATGGAACAGCCCAGCCGGAACAAGGTGATGATCGAAGTGTAAACGTGACGCGGGCGTCCCGCCCGCGTTGTGCGCTCCATGGGGCTGGGCGGTGGAGGATGATAGATCTGTTCCACAGCCAGTGCGGGCAAGATGCCCGCGAGACACGAGGGCGAGACGCCCTCGTCACGGAGACTGTATGAACGCCATCGTCAACACTGGTCCTGGAACACTGGAATGGCAGACGCTGCCGACGCCCGAGCCGGCCGCTGGGCAGGTTCGTATTCGCACGGCAGCCTGCGGGATTTGCGCCACCGACCTGCAAATGATCGCCGGGTGGGAACGCACGGGGTTTGGGTCGATTCCCGGCCATGAGTGGTCGGGCGTGGTGGACGGCGTCGGCGCCGGCGTGGATGCGTCGCTTGTCGGCAGACCTTGCGTGGCGGAAAACGTGCTCGCCGACGGCGGCGAGGTGGGCTTCGAGCATCCCGGCGGTTACGGCCAATTCTTTCTCACCGAGGCCCGGTTGGTTCACGCGCTTCCGGCGGATTTCCCGCTGTGGGCAGCGCCGCTGATCGAGCCGCTGGCGGTCTGCGTGCGGGCGATGCGTCGGCTGCGCGGCGATGAACGTGACGAGGGCGTCTCGCCCTCGTGTCTCGCGGGCATCTTGCCCGCGCGGGACGGCGAAGGTGTCTTATCGTATTCTAGTAACCAGCCCTGTGGAACGCACAACGCGGGCGAGACGCCCGCGTCACGCGAGGCGCCGCGGCCCGCGTTGATTCTCGGCGATGGCCCGATCGGGCTGTTGATGCTCCTGTTGCTGCGTCGCGCGGGGGTGGAGACCGTGCTGGTCGGCGGCAGGCCCGCGAGGCTGGCATTGGCGTCGGCATTGGGTGCGTCGGCCGTCATGAACTACCACGATCCAGCCGACGTGGAACACCTGGCCAAAGGGAACGGTGGTTTCGGCACGGTCGTCGAAGCCAGCGGCGGCCCGTCGGCCATGCCCGCGGCCATGCGGGCGGCGGGGCGGGGCGCGAAAATCCTCGTCATCGGCGATTACGGGGCCGCCCGCGCCGACTTCCCCTGGAACCAACTCCTCCACCAGGAACTCGAACTGATCGGCTCCAACGCCTCCGCCGACGCCTGGTCTGCCGCTGTCGCCCTGGCCACCGGGGGCACTTTGCCACTGGAACGCCTCATCACCGGCCGCCTGAACGCCCGCGACTTTGCCCAGGCCCTCGAACTCACCCGCCATGACCGAACCGCCGTCAAAGTCGTCATCGAGTGGGATTGACACCCACGCACGGCAAGTGGTCGATGCGATTACCCTGCATGCCAACGCCTAGAGCGATTCAAGACTGAGATGTCGCAATTTTTAGCCGCGAATTACGCGAATTTCGCGAATGATTCTGAAGAAATTCGCGATATTCGCGGCTAAAAGGGATGCGACAAGTTATTCGCAAATCGCTCTACTCACACGAAGCCGAAATGTCGTTTGTACATAGAACCGAGACAATATCGGCATGACGCACTCGTCGCAAAAATGGGGATCTTTACTAAATAATCTATCAGACTGGTGGATTATTTGGTGTTTCCATAATCCATATCTTATGTTTCCATTGTATAGATGATACCATTTTGGAGGATTTTGGAGGTGGCAATGGCGTGATGAGAGGGAGGACGGGTGGCTTTCGGAAGCCACACGGCATTCAAAAAAGGAGATGGTTCTGAGTCTGATGCTTCGCTCGTTGAACATCGTGAACGTTGTTGCCTCAGGAGGCAACGCCAACATAGTGAAAAGAGGGTAGTTGCGTTGACAATCTGCTGTTGGTGGCCGGTCGATTTGTTCAGGCCGGCTGCCGCGGGCGGCTCGAAAGGGCCGCCCGTTTTTTTTTGGAAAAATGGAGTGATTCCGTTTGTGCGAACGTCGAGGGGTGAAGAACGCCAAAACGTTTTCAGCGGCTTGCCGGTTTGCGCTGTAGAAGGTTCCAGTCGACACAACGGGCATCGTGTCGACTGGAACCTTCTACAGCGCAAACCGGCAAGCCGCTGAAAACGTTTTGGCGTTCCGTTTTATTTCACGAACTCCACCGTCACCACTTCGCGTGACGGCGCCTTCAGCGGTTGGCTCGCCACGCTGCCATCCGGCCAAACTACGCGGAGGGTTGTTTCGATGGCCTTGGTCGTGGGGTTCCACACCTTCATTACGCGGCGGTGGGTTACCGCGGGGTCCATCAGGGCGGCCTGTGGGACGAGGATGCTCAGTCGGGGGTCGTCGGCTTTGGCCAGTCCGCCGCCGAAGAGGAGTTCGCCTTCGAGGCAGTCGCTGCCCTGGTAGCTGGCCAGCAGGGTCTGGTCGGCGGGGTTTTCGTAGGCAAGGAACGGCAGGACGTCGTAGAAGTCCCGTTCGCTGACGAGTTTTTCGCGAGGGACGAAGCGGACGATTTTCATCGTCGGATCCCAGATGCGTTTATGCGTGCGGGCCTTGGGGAACTGGGCCAGGCCCGTGCGTTCGTAGTACCACAGCGTGTCGTAGCAGCCGCTGTCGAGATCCTGTTCGGCCATCAGTTCGACCATGCACATCAGGGCGTTGGAGGTTTCCCAGGGCGGGCACTGGGCGTGCTGATCGCGACCGCCCATGGTGCCGTGGCACCAGCCTCGCCAGTCGAAGTCCGGCGAGGGCGAGCCGTCGTGCGTCATGACGCTGGTGGCAATCAGCAGGCGGGCGAACCGCCGGGCGTCGTCGAGGTATTTGGCGTCGCGCGTCTGCTGGAAGGCCCGGACGTTGGCGGCGATGGCATGGCCGTAGCCCATCGGGCGGGGCTGACCGCCGTGCGAAAGGTCCGCCCAGCTCGTTCCGCCGAAGGTCCAGAAGCGACCGTCGAGTGCGGCGTTGATTTCTTCCAGCAGCAGCAGGCCTTGCCTGGCGAATTTGGCGTCGTCGTACGCCAGACTGGCCAGGAGGAAATTTTCCGCCCGGACGGCCTGATTTCCGTGGTCGTGCTGCCGCGGCGTGCCGTTATCGGCGACGCTTTTGGCGTAGCTGGTTTCGATGCTGCGGTGCAACGCGGCCGCCAGCGGCGAGCCCTTTCCGGCGGTCGCGACCCACTTCATCGCCGGCACGAAGGAGACACTGATGATGTCCGCGTCGACGTGGGTCTGCGTGACCGCGGCGAAGTTGTCGTCGTACCGCTGGCAGGCGGACTTCAGGGCCGCGTCGTTGGTGAGCATCGCCTGGTAGTGGAAGTATCCCGCCCATTGCGGCCACCAGCTCCAACTGAAATCCACCGGCGCCTTGGGCCTCGTGCCTGGCGCGTAGGTTCGGATGCCTCGATCGGGATAGAACAGCCCGTCGGCGGAGCCGGTGGTGAAAATATCCCGCAGCCAGCGGACGGCCGCTGACCACGTCACACCGCGCGACAGGGCCAGGTCGTACATCTCCATCGCGCCGTCGGCGGGCATGTCGATGGCGGCCGCCCGCTGCCACGCGGCCATCAGGTACTCGTCAAGCCGCCCGTGCGGCAGCGTCGACGCATAGGTAATGTACAACCGCTGCCGTTGGCGGCGCTTGGCGTCGTACATGATATTCGGGTCCTTCGCCAGCGAACTGGACCAGTTCACACCGGCGACGATGTACTTGTAGCCGCGGTGCTTGTCGCGTGCGTTTTCGCCCCATTCGCGGTCGCCGGTGGTCACGGTTCGCGTGGTGGTGGCGAAGGCTTCGTGAACGGAGCAGACGTTCCAGTCGCCGACGATGGCGGTGTGGCGGGCGTTGCTGCCGTCCGCGTTGGCCACCGACTGCACCAGCAGCGGCGTGTCGCACGGGCCTGTCATGTGAACGAACTCGTCGCGGTTGTAGCACCACATCGGATGGGCCCACTGCTTGGGCGTGATGCGTTCGGCGCCCTTCCACTGCGTGATCGGGTTTTGGCCGATGACCGTCGTGACGTGCTCGGTGCCGTCGTATTCGTAGGGTGTTTCGTAGCTGGTGAAGGATTCCATCAGCTCGATCGTGCCCTCGGGCGTGAATTCGGTTTCGACCAGGAAGCCTTTGCACGCGCGGTCTGGCTTGATGGTGACGCTCCAGGCCACCTTGACCGTGCCATACAGAATCTCGCCGCGAAAGACCGCCTTGTTGCCGACCTTCTCGCCGCGGCAGGCCGCCGTCGGATGAATGTGCCCGATCGACAGCCATTCGTGATCCTTGAACCGCAACATCGGCCGATCGCCCTCGTAGAACCAGTCGGGCTTCCAGCCGTCCTCATCCCGCACAAACACCGCCCGCCGCTTGCCGTTAACGATTTCAATCCGGTTCTCGCTCACGCGTGTCTCCTTGATGTAGATTAGTTCCGAGGAATCTCGCAGAACTTTACCACAGAGACACAGAGAACGCAGAGAAAAAACGAATGCGCGCCGGCGGAAGGCGGAAGCGCGACGATCTGGCTCTGCCTGTTTGCGTTGTGGAATGTTCCTGTCAGTGAAACGAGCACCTTGCCGACTTCGCGAAGACCGAGCGGGATTACACGGAGTATAAAGGATTAGCGGGATTACCGTGTGGAACGACAATGCAAAATCCATAAATCCTTTACTCCGTGTAATCCCGCTCGGTCTTCGCGAAGTCGGATGATGTACCATTTGGCGCACGGAACGTTTTGCGGCGCAAACAGGCAGAGCCATATCGCCGTTCACTGTCCCGTCTCCCGTCTTACGCCGTCGTGTAGCTGTGTGTTGGCGTCGCGGGGACGTAGTGCAGGCTGGCGTCGACTTCGCGGAGGAGTTGGTCGAAGTTGAGCGGTTTGTGCAGGCAGAGTCGGGCACCGCACTGGTGGATTTTCCGGTCGATTTCGAGTGACGGCTGCGCGGTCATGGCGAGCACTTGCGGTCGGTCGCGGTCGGCGCGGCGGCTTTTGATTTGTCGGCAGATGTCGAAGCTGTCCATGCCCGGTACGTTGAGGTCCAGGAGGATGACGTCGGGATGGGTGGTGGCGACGGCGCCGCCGGCCTGGAAACCGTCGTGCGCCTCGGTGATATCGTAGTCGGCGTGCTTGGCCTTGATGGCCCGGTGAATCGCCTGCGCGTTGACGGGCTGATCGACGATCAGGATCCGCGTCGGTGTCGGCTGAACGCCCATTTCCTGCGGCACGGGGATGTTTTGTTCGCGGAGAAACTTGATGAGGTCGCCCGAGGCCACCCGGCGGTGCTTGCCTGGCGTGCGATGGGCTTTGAGCAGCCCCTGGTCGATCCAGTTGGCGACGCTTCCGGGGTCGACTTTGAGCATTTCGGCGATGGCGAAGGTTGAGAGATGTCGCGACACGATGTCCACCTGCAATTTCCTGACGAGTGCCTGAAACCGCCGCGGGATTCCGTTACCCGCGCACGCCGCGAGAGCGCCAAACCCGTGAATCGCAAAGCCTGTCCACCTTACGCATCATTCATCCAAAACAGTCAAATCGGCCAGGCGATTCATGGGCAAAACGTCCACACGATGTTTGTCACGTCCTGCGTTACTGCCTATCGGTTACATGAACGCAAAGTAATGAGAGAATTTGCGTTTTGCAAATCTTTCCGACTTCACGACCCGCCACCTGCTCACGACATGCCGGTTTTCCGTTGCGACCACGACGTGGGGCGACAGAAAAACAACGTCCGCAACGAGAAAACGCTTGAAAGGAAACGCAGCCACTATCTAATGACGTTCGTCAAGCCATCGTTACGAGTATAGGAATAACGTGTAAATTGTAAATGTCAACCGTGGAAGTTAGGAAAAATGTGAAATCTGTCGATCGAGGGCAGGATGGATTGGCCTGATTTTTTGATGTGCCATGCGTTCAGCCTGGTGGCGATGCTGGTGTCGCTGGTCCTGGCGGCGTGCGTCAACGGGACCGAGGCGGCCATGTTCAGCCTGTCGCCGGGGCAGTTGTATCGCATGCGGCACAGCCATAACCGCCTGGCCCGGCTGGTGCCGAAACTGCTCGCCACGCCACGCCGCATCCTCAATACGCTGCTGCTGATGAACCTCCTGGTCACGACCGCCCTGGCGGGCCTGACCGCTGTGATGGTGCTGGATGTCGAGCAGCGAGGCCATTCCGTCGTGGCGGTGGCGATGTCGGTCGTGCCGCTGCTGGCGTTGATTCTGGTGGGCGAGATGGTGCCCAAGTTGCTAGGGTTCGCCGCGCCGGTGGGGTGGTCGCAACTGGCGGCCTATCCGGTGCTGATCCTGTCGCGCGGGCTTTTGCCTGTGCTCTGGGTGCTGGAAAAACTGCTGGTGAATCCGCTGCTGCGGATCGTCGCGCCGTCGGTGTCGTCGCGCGAGATCACGTCCGACGAGCTGGCGTCGTTGCTGGAACTGTCGGCCAAGCGGGGCATCATCGCGCACGACGCCAGCCGGCTGCTGCGGGAAATCGTCCAGCTCAACGACCTCCGTGTCAGCGACATCATGGTGCCCCGCGTGGACATGATCGCGTACGACATCCACGACAGCCGCGAGGGACTGGCCAAACTGTTCCAGGAGTCGCACCTGCGGAAGATCCCCGTGTATGACACGCAGCCGGACGCGGTGGTGGGCGTGATCTATGGCAAGGACCTGCTGCTGAGCGAGGCCACGCCGCTGCGTGATCTGGCCGTGAAGGTGCCGTTTGTTCCCGCCGCTGGCGTGGTGGAGCGGCTGCTGGTGCAGTTCCGCGTGACGCGGAAACAGATGGCCATGGTGGTGGACGAATACGGCGGCCTGGCGGGGTTGGTCACGCTCAAGGACATCGTCGAGGAGATCGTCGGCGACATTCCCGACGCCGCCGACGGCCCCGTCCAGCCGGCCGTGGAGCGGCTGGCACACAACCAATATCTGCTCGCGGGCGACCTGCCGATCCACGATTTGGCCGACGTGCTGGGCGTGAACCTGGTGGCCGCCCGCATCACCAGCGTCGGCGGATTTCTCGTTTCGCTCCTGGGCCGCATGCCCAAACCCGGCGACGAAGCTCGCTATCGCAACCTGAAATTCTCGGTCGTCTCCACACGCCGCCGCCGCGTCAACAAATTGCGGCTGGAACTGATGGAAGAAACGGAGGCGACGGCATGACCCCGCCGCTTTCGATCCTGCTGCCGCCCGTCCTGGCGGTTTCCACCGGAACCTGGCTGGCGCTGTGGACGAGCCTGTTCCTGGCGATTCTGCTGGGGGCGATGTACTCGGCCCTGGAAACCGGCGTGTACATGCTCAACCGGATGCGTCTGGATTTGAACGCCGAGGCGGGCAACGTTCGCGCGGGTCGGCTGCGGAAGATGCTCCGCAACATGAACAACGTGCTGGCGGTGCTGCTGATCGGGTCCAACGCGAGCGAGTACATGGCCACGTTCGCCATCAGCGCGTTGTTTATTGCCGCCGGGGTGACGCAGAACGCCGAGTGGCTGACGCTGGCGGTGGCGACGGTGGTGTTGTTCGTGCTGGATTCGAGCGTGCCCAAGAGCGTCGCGCAGCGGTACGGCGACGCGTTGACGTATCGGTTGTCGCTGTTTTTGTGGGGTTCGCACGTGATTTACAACGCCCTGGGCGTGGCGGGGCTGGCGCGAGGGTGTTCGTGGCTGTTGATGAAGCTGCTGGGCCGGACGCCGCGGTCGATCGGCCATTCGCTGCTGACGCACGAGGTGCTGCCGTCGCTGGTGGCCGAGGGCGAGGCCAGCGGCGTGCTGACGCATCAGCAGTCGGTGATGGCCGACCGGGTCATGCACATCGAGGACAAGCGGCTGAGCGACGTGATGATTGCCATGCCCAAGGTGGTCAAGGCGTCGGTCACCGTCAGCCGGGCCGAGCTGATGGAGCTGCTGCGAGCACAGAATCACTGGCGGCTGCCGCTGATGGACGACCACGGCCAGGTCGCGGGCGTGCTGGATCTGTACGACGTGCTGCTGGGCTGCGACGACCGGGCGCCGTCTCGCTGCGCGACGGTGCCGCTGGTGTTGCAGGAGGATCATTCCATCACGGAAGCGTTGTACCACATGCAGCGTCATCGCCGCGTGCTGGCCGTGGTGAGCAACAAAACGGGGCGACACACGGGTATCGTCACGATCAAGGACGTCGTGGAAGAAATCGTCGGCGAGTTGGATGTGTGGTAGTTACGTGACGCGGGCGCGAGCGCCCGCGTTGGTCATGTTACGAGGCACATGCACGTATATCCCTCTTTTTCGCGCGACTTTCGTATGTAGGCATAACTGGCCGCAGGCCCTGCCATTTTGTGTTGTAAAACGTTGTGAACGACAGAACGTTTTGCCTGCCACAACGATCTACAACGCAAAATGGCAGGGCCTGCGGCCGGATTAGGCTATTCACAAACGTGATGTACGTCCTTCGCCACGGGGCATGTCATGAGACTGTGGCAACACCCCGCGCGGTGTGGTATAAGTGACGCGTCGCCTTTGTCGCGTCACAAGTGCCTATCCGAAAAGAGGTCATCATGATCACGAGAATCGTTCCGTTGCTGGCGGCCCTGTTGTGGATCGGTGGGTGTGCGGACGAGTTGCGGCCCGCGATGCGGGCGGGCGGTTCGGCGGGCACGTCGCCGGTGGATGTGCGGGCGGATTATTTCAATCAGCCCGTGACGGCGCTGGGCGAGGATTGCGAGTCGGTCCGCATGGCCCTGGGCGCGGCGTGGGACGACGCGCTGGCCTGCCGTGAGTTGAGCGGGTACCTGACGCCGTGGCTGAAACAACGATCCAGAACGGAAGCCATCCTCCTGCATGCCGACGCCGAGGCGATGGTCAAGCGCGGCACGCGGCTGTATGAACTGGTTAAGTGTGTCGACGACGGCATTCAGAGCGTCCGCTTCGCCCGCGACAGCGGCGATGCCCCGGGCATCGAGCAGGAGATCGTTTTCTGGCGGAACGAGCTGGCCCTGGCGGCGACGCAGGTGCTTGCCTACGCCGCCGACGCGGCCACGTTGAAAGGCCAATTGCAAACATCGCTGAACGACGAGGCGAAACGTCGCGGCATTTCGGCGAAGTTTGTCGAACCCAAACCCTGGGCCAATCCGCAGCGCGAGGCGTGGCGCAAGGCGGGGCCGATGGTCGGCATCCGGCTGCCGCTGGATCCGCCGGCCGATCACCCGGCTGCGTGGTGGAACCGCACGCTCGATGTCGGGCCGATGTATATCGCCGCGAAATTCCGCGACGCCGGCAATGCATTTTTCTACAGCGAACAGCCGCTGGGTGCGTGGGGCGTCAACGGCACCGGGCCGGGACAGTACGACTTCACGAAACTCACCGACATGGTCGCTGCCTTGAAGGACCGTCGCTGCAAATACCTGCTGGAACTGCCCACGATGGGCGGACGGCTGACGGACGAGCAGCAGGCCGCCCAGCACAAACAATTCGTCGCCAGCCGCTGGTGGATCTGGAGCGCCTACACGCCGTCGCTGCCGGAATACCTCGCCACTGACGTACAGGCGAACATGATCGCGCGGCACAACGACGGCACGTTCGCCCTCGGCGGGCAGGTGCAACTGTTCAACCCCGCCGTCGCCAAAGCGTACGGCGACTACCTCAACGCGATGGCCAGGGAACTTCGCAGCCGAGGTCTGTACGACACCATCGCGGCCATCCATCTGGAACGCTCCAATTGGGCCGACCTCCCCGAGGCCGTGGATTACTCCCCATTCGCCGCCGAGCGCTGGCGAGCGTTCATGAAGGCCCGCTACGGCGAGATCGCCAAACTCAACGCCGCCGCCGGCACGTCGTACACATCCTTCGACGAACTTCAGATTCCGGTTCGCGAACTCATCGAAGCGGCGCGGGAGGACTGGGAGGCCTGGAATAAGACGCGGTGGCACGAATGGCTGGCGCGAAAATACGAACGGTGCGACAAATTTAACGAAGCCGCCGGCTCGGCCTATATGAGTTGGCCGCAAATCCCCAACCCGCCCGGCGACGACGCGCCCGAAGGCGTCAAGGCCATCTGGAAAGAATTCGACACCAAGGGCCGATACGAATTCGACCTCCAGACGCACCGCTCCTGGGGCGGCTTCCTGATGACCAAGTACAACCGATCCACCGAGGCCATCCGCGACGCCCTGGGCGACGACTTCCGCGACGGCTACGAGTGGCGGCTGCCGTTCGAATACCCGCCCGTCATCAAGACCGACTACCTCCATTTCCGCCGCGCGTACGTGCGGGACTATCTGGCCATCAAACGCCAGCTTGCCGAGGCGGCCTTCCCCGACAAACTCATCATCGCCGAGATGCGGCAATTCGGCGACCACGACGGCATCGCGGGCGTGGGCGAAAAAATCTGGGGCGGCTTCCTCGGTGAAAGCGACGACATCGCCCAGTTCTCCGGCGTCGGGCCGAAAAACGAGGACCTGCCGTTCATGATCCGCAGCGGCGAGCCGCCGGGATTCGGCAGCAGGCTGTCGGACCTCGTCGAAAGCCTCTACCGCGATTATCTGTGGATGAATTTCACCGACCCCGGCAACCTGGCGCGGTATTTTTACGTGTGGTTATGTCACGGCTACATGGATTACCAGCTCGGCTGGCACGACATTCACAATCACTGGATGACGAACCGGCTGATTTATTCGCTGGGCCCCACGGTGGCGGCGACCGCGCCGAGGCCTCAACGCATCGGCTTGATGTTCCCGCGCGCGACGATCGACCTGCATTACAGTTCGATTTACGACGAAACGCTTGGCTGGGACTGGCTGCTGGGCGCATCCAAACTGGCATACACTCGCGTGGACGAGAAGTTAATCCGCGAAGGCTGGCTGACAAATTCCGGCCTGGAAGTGCTGATCCTGCCGGCGGCCCAGGCGATGGACGATGACGTGGCCAAGGCGATTGAGGAGTGGGTGACTGCGGGCGGGACGCTGATTGCCAGCACGGTGCCGGGCCATGTGGATACGTACGGTCGGCCCCGGAAGGTGACCCATGAATTTATGGGGGGGCCGAAGACGCTTCCGTATGCATTGAAATCGCCGCTGGCGAAGGTTCTCGGCGTGCACGCGTCGGGCACGGTCAGCGAGGCCGTCAAGGACACGCCGCTGACGATTACGATTCCGCGCGGTGCGTTCACTGGGCGGTGGGCGCAGTCCACCGACCGCAAACCTCCGTTCCAGGAGATCTACATACCGAGCGGGGCGAGTATCAGGAAACTCGCCACGTACGAAAACGGCGGGCCTGCCATTACGCTCAACGAATTCGGCAAAGGCAAGGCCGTGTTGATGGGGTATCCGTTCGGCGCCGAGGCCGTTATCGCCGAGCGGACCAGCATTGGCTTCTACCGCACGTACACGTACTATGTCCGCGAGCCGCAGCAGATCGACCGGGCGGTTTGGCTGCGGCAGTTCCTTTGCGAGCAGCTCGGCTACAAGCCGGAATTCGGCGTGGATTTCGCCGACATCGAACGATTCCAGGGCAAGGAATCCGCCGCGCTGGGGCTGAGTTTACCCAAAGGCTTCTCGCAGACCGACGGCGATTTTTTCCATGTCCGCAGCGTCGGCGACCCGCGAGGCGACGCCCACGAACTCCAGACCACCCGCGAAGTGCCCGACATGGCCCTGCGGTTCTTCCCGCGTCAGCCGCAAGGCGCCAACGGCCAAGGCACGCAGTACCTGGGCATCTCGACGCGCGAGGTGCATTACATCTCCCCGCGCGGCGCGGTGAATATGTACCTCTCCAAACACACGTATCAATGCCGCATCAACAATCCGAAGATCCAGGCCATGTGGGACGTCGCCCGCAACGTGCCCGTGGGATTCGAGAAGGACGAGACGGGCGTGACGTTCACCGTCTCGCTGCCCAGCGGCTACATCATGATGCTCGCGTACAGCGAGTCGCCGGAGATTGATCTGGTGGCCCCCGCGAAATTCCCAGGCCGCGACAAGGCCGACGTCCTCGCGCGATGCAAAGCGCTCGCCGGCGGCAAGGCTGTCAAGGGCGTGACGATCCTGACCGCCGCCGACATCAAACCGTGGCTGGAGAGTTTGAACGGCCCGATCCCGCCGGCGCCCGGCACGGCCGTCGATCCCGAAAACCCCGCGCCGAAACAGACGGTCGTCATCAGCTACGGTCAGCCGGAAAACAAACCCGCCGCCGATACACTGGCCTTGTTCCTCCGCGAGAAACTCGACCTGAATGTCGAGGCCGTCGAGCAGACCTCCAGCGCCGAGCGACTCGACGGCGGCGCCGACCAGCGCGTCACCAACTACGACAAAGCCCTCATCTTCATCGGCAACGAGTGGACCAACAACGACATGGCCCTGCACGGAGCATTCTGGAATTGGCCTGTCCTGTACGGCCCGCACCTGCCTTTCACGGCCACGTACGCCTGGCCGGGCGAGGGGCGCGCCGTCGTCTCCCTCTCCCGCCGCTACGCGCTGCTCGATGAAAAAGGCCAAAGCATGTGGAGCTACTTCTCCTTCAGCGGCGAAATCATGGCCATCCGAAAGGTCGAAGACCGCTGGCCATTGGCACGCCGAAAACTCCACATCGCCGCCAACGGTGGGGATGCCCAGAAGGCGGTGGATGCGCTGATCGAACGACTGACGAAGTGATATGTGATATGGCTTGCCGGCTTGCGCTGTAGAACGTTGTGTGTGATGAAACGTGATCTGGCGTTTTCGCGAAGACCGAGCGGGATTACGCGGATTACAGGATTAAAGGATTGCTGTTTTGGAACGAACATCCTTTAATTCGCTAATCCGTGTAATCCCGCTCGGTCTTTTGGAAGTCGACGAGATTCGCGTTTTGGTGGTTGGAACGTTCGACAGCGCAAAGAGGCAAGCCGCTGAAAACGTTTTCTCAGAGTGAAATTTGCGAAGAAAAAGGAACAGTAATGATATCGCAACTTGATTTGAACGGGACGTGGAAGGTTCGGTGGACCGACGGGCAGCGGGGGCGGACCGAGTATGCGCAGCGGGACGTGACGGACATGGCGAGGTATTTCGACGCGGCCGTGCCGGGCGAGATGCATCTGGAGTTGTGGCGGCAGGGTATCATCGCCGATCCGTACGTCGGCACGAACGTGCTGGCGTGCCGGTGGGTCGAGGAGATGTTCTGGAGTTACCGCCGCACGTTTGCCGCGCCGGCGGAGGCTCGGGCGGCGGGGGTTCGCGCGTGGCTGGTGTTCGACCAGCTCGACCTGGTCGCGAGCGTCGTGCTCAACGGGCAGGAAGTCGGCAAGCATGCCAACGTCTTCTATCCCTGCCGCGTCGAGGTGACGGGCGCGTTGCGCGAGGGTGAGAACGTGCTGGCCGTGCATCTGGACGGCGGGCTGTGGGACGTCGCCGAGCGGCAGGGCGAGGGCTACAACAATTCACTGGAGCAGAAGCTGCACAAACGACATTGGCTTCGCAAGCCGCAGTGCCAGTTTTCATGGGACTGGTCGCAGCGGCTGATCAACGTGGGCATCACGGGCGGAGTTCGGCTGGAATGGACGAGCGACGCGGTGACGGCGGATCGGCTGGTGCCTCTGGTGACGGTGGCCGAAGATTTGCGATCGGCTCGCGTGCAGGCGAGGCTTCACGTGAACGGTTTGGGTACGGAGAACGTTCCCGCCCGGCTGAGTGTGGAGGTCGCCGAGACTGGCCAGCGCGTCGTGTGCGACGTGACGGTGTCGCCTGGCGAGGGCTATGTGCAGTGCGAGTTTACCGTGGACAATCCGCCGCTCTGGTGGCCTGTCGGGCACGGCGAGCAACCGCTACAGACGCTCCGCGCGACGCTGGAAATCGACGGGCGCGAAATCGCCGCCCGCACCAGTCGGCTGGCGTTCCGGCGCGTCGTCATCAACCAGCAGCCGCATCCCGTCGACGGCCGATATTTCATCATCGAAGTCAACCATCGCAAGATTTTCGCCAAGGGCGGCAACTTCGTGCCGGCAGATCAGATCTTCTTCCGCTGCGACCGCGCGCGGTACGAAACGCTGGTGGACCGCGCGTTGGAGGCGAATTTCAACATGCTGCGCGTCTGGGGCGGCGGCATGTACGAGAGCGACGATTTCTACGACCTCTGCGACCGCCGCGGCGTGATGGTCTGGCAGGAGTTCATCTTCGCCTGTGGCCGCTACCCGACAACCGACCCCGCCTTCCACGACAACGTGCGCGCCGAGGCCCGATACAACGTGCGTCGGCTGGCGAGCCATCCCAGCCTGGTGATCTGGTGCGGCAACAACGAAATGGAATGGGGCAACTGGGAGTGGGGCTACGACAAGCGCGGCGTGGTGATGCCCGACTATGCGATGTTCCACCTCACGCTGCCGCGGATTCTCCGCGAGGAGGACCCGACGCGGTTTTACCTGCCCAGTTCGCCGTTCTCGCCCGACGTCCGCACGCCCAACGATTTCCACACCGGCGATCAGCATCCGTGGGGCGTGGGGATGTGGAATCCCGACTTCCGCGAGTACCGCACATACGACTGCCGCTTCCCGAACGAGGGCGGCTGGCTGGGGCCTGTGTCGCTGCCGACGATGCGGGCGTGTTTCGGCGGGGGCGAGGAGAAGGTCGGCAACTTCGCGTGGCAGGTGCACGACAACTCCGTCGACAGTTGGGCCGAGCCAAGCCTGCCGTCCGTGCAGTTCGAGCACTGGCTGGGCCGGCCGGAACGCTCGATGAGCGTCGAGGAATACACCTTCCGCGCCGGGCTGCTCCAGGGCGAGGCGCTGCGGGAATATTGCGACAACTTTCGCCGCCGCATGTTCGACACGGCGGCGTCGATCTTCTGGATGTACAACGACACCTGGCCGGCGTCGCGGTCGTGGACGATCGTGGACTACTACCTCCGCCGCACGCCGGCGTTCTGGGCGGTCCGGCGGGCGATGCAGCCAGTGAATGTCGTGCTCGCGACCGAGGGCGACGAGGTGGTCGTCTTCGGCGTTAACGACACCGCCGAGCCCGTGCGGGCGCAACTCCAGTACGGCGTGTTCGCGCTGGCGGGCGGCTATCCGATGGACCGCACCGTCGCCGTCACGCTGGCGCCAAACGGATCGACACGCCTGGCGACGTTCCCCGCCGCCGACTGGCCCGACCGCACACAAACCATGGCCTTCGCCATTCTCCGACAGGCCGGGCGGGACGAGAATAGCGGAAAGGTCGGCCAGGTCATCGCGAGAAACAAACTCTTCGAACCCCTGTTCAAAGACCTCCACTGGCCAACACCGCAAGTGACCGTCCGCGTACACAACGGCCAGGCCATTTTCACCAGCCCCACCTACATCTGGGGCGTCTGCGTAGATCTGAACGGCGACCACCCGCTGTCGGACAACCTGTTCGATTTGTTCCCCGGCATGGACTACACAATCCCCTGGCCCGCCGCGGCGGAGCCCAAAGTATTGTGGACGGGGAATCTGGTGTGACACAACTTTCGCCGCGAATTACGCGAATTTTCTCAGAAATCATTCGCGTAATTCGTGGCGAAAATTATTCTACAGCAGCGCCGCCGGGTTGATGCGAAAATGTTCCGCTACGGCGCGGATGTGCGCCTTGCTCAGTTCGCGCTGGCCTGTCAGGATGCGATGGCCCAGGCTGCGGTCTCCCAACAGCCTGCCGAGGTCGGATTCGGTCATGTCGTGCTCGTCCATGAGGCTGCGAATCAATTCGACCGGCGTCATTTTTTTGCCGTCGATGGCGTGATGCACGGCCTCATATTTTTCGACGAACGTGGCGATGGCGTCGAAATAGTCTTCTTGGTCCGCGTTCATATCAAAGCCCGCCATGGCATCCATCACGGCCAGGGCGTTGCGATAATCCACGTCATCATGCAATGGCCTCGGCATGAATAATTCCGCCAACTCCGCGTACGTTTCCGGGATGTCGTCGTGCGTCAGGTTCATCGGTGTACGATCAATCATATGTGACAAAATGAAATCTGTCAAAATGGTAGATTTTCCTTACGGAACATGCCACAATCTCGCCATGTCGAGCCTGACTGAAAAAACCGTCCTGCTCGTCACCGCTTCGGTGGGGGCTGGGCATAATCAGGTGACCCGGACGATTCAGGATCGTCTGGAGGGCAGGCCTGGTGTGCGCGTCGAGCGGATCGACCTGATGGAATTCTGTCCGTGGTGGTTCCGCGTCTACTACGCGGGCGGGTTCGAGGTTTCCATGGCGCACACGCCCTGGCTGTACGGGCTGGGGTTCACGCTGAGCAACTCGCCGCACCGCCCCGGCCGATCGTGGCGCGAATGGCCTCGCCTGGCTTTCGAACGCTGGGTGAATCGGCGGTTTGTCAAGCACGTGCTCAGCACGCCGTACGATCTGATTCTGCACACGCATTTCCTGGCCGCCCCGACGCTGGAGCGGCTGGTCGCCAACGGCAGGCTGACCGTCCCGCAGGCGACGATCGTCACGGACGTCGAAGCCCATCGCTGGTGGTATTGTCCCGCGGTGCGGCGGTATTACGTGCCGTCGGAGCACACGGCCGGCATCGTGCGGCGGTGGGGGATCGACGATTCGCGGATTCTCGTCAGCGGCATGCCGATTCAGGCCAAGTGGACGGCCCCGCTGGATCGCGAGCGGGTTCTTACGGCGTGGAATCTGCCGGCGGACAAAAAAATCGTCACGCTGGCCGGCGGCACGTCGTTCACCGTCGGGCCGATCGTCACCATCGCCAAACAACTGCTCGCCGCCCGCGAGGACCTCGCGCTAGCCGTGCTGGCCGGACGCAACAAGCAGCTCCTGGGCGACCTCAGCGGCCTTCCCGAAGCCGGCACGCGGCTGTTTCCCGTCCCCTTCACCGACCGCGCCCACGAACTCGTCCACGTCAGCGAACTGATGATCACCAAGCCTGGCGGCATCACCACCGCCGAGTGCCTCGCCAAGGGCACGCCGATGGTCTTCCTCAACCCCGTCCCAGGCCACGAGGGCGGCAACGGGCAGTTCTTCGCTCGCGAAGGCGCCGCTGCCATCACGCGCTCGGTCGGGGAACTCGTCCAGACGGTCGCGTCGCTGCTGGAAGACGACGCCAAACGCGAGGCCATGAAAGCCAACGCCCGCCGACTCTACAAACCCGGCGCGGACATCGTCACCCAGGACGTGATCGCGTCGTTTGGATTGTGACGGGTGGGGAATCCCGGTATAGTGTTTGGCATGGTTATTCTTGCGCAATTTGCGTCGAAGACGGCGGACTATGAGTGGTCCCGGCTGGCGGATGATCTGGGGTCGGCCCAGTTGTGGCAGTGGAGCGTCGCGCTGGGGTTGTTGATCGTCGCGTGGGTCATTGGCGTGCTGGTGTCGGCGCTGTTGCGGCGGCAGAGCCGGCGGTTCCGCCAGGCGGAGAAATCCTCGCCGCTCCGGGCGGCCTATCCGCTGCTGGCCATTGTGCTCAACGCGGTCAGCTCGCCGCTGACGGTGTTCCTGCTGGCCATCGCGCTGCTGGCGGGCACGTACACGATTTTGGGCGAGTGGAAGGATTACAGCCTGCTGAACGCGTGGCGGAGCGTCCTGCTGGCGTTGATGACCATGGCGGTCGGGTGGTTCGTGTATCGCCTGGTGGCCGTGGTGGAGTACATCGTCGGGCTGCACGTGAAGCGGTCCGATAAGCTGATGGGCAACAGTTACCTTGTCCCGCTGATTCGCAAGACGCTCAAGACGCTTGTGGTGATTGGCGTCTTCTTTTTCATTGCCCAGAACATTCTGATGTGGAACGTCAGTGCGGCGTTGACGGCCTTGGGGTTGGGCGGTTTGGCGTTCGCCCTGGCGGCCCAGCCGACGCTTTCCAATCTGTTCGGCTCGCTCATGATTTACACCGACAAGCCGTTCCTGGCGAGCGAGACCATCAAGTTCCGCGCGTATACGGGCATCGTGCAGGATGTGGGGTTCCGCTCCACGCGAATCCGCACGGTCGACGGCACGGTGGTGACGATCCCGAATTCCGCCATCGCGAACGAGCCGGTCGAAACGCTGGGCTACTGTCCGGGGCTGCGGCAGGATTTCGCGGTCGCGCTGAAAAACAATCCCCCCGCGGAGAAAACCTCCATCGACCTGGCCGAGGCCGCGACGAAGACGATCCAGGACATTCTCGACGAACGCAAAGCCAGCCTGCTGACCTACCCCGCGCCGCGCGTCGCGTTGTCGGCCGTCGCGGCCGGCACGCTGACCGTCAGCGCCCAGTACTGGTTCGCCACCTGGGACGCCCGCGAGTTGGCCCTCTTCCAGCACGAACTTCTTATGGACATCCTGCGCCGCCTCCGGGCCGCCGGGCTGGAGTTGGCGTAAACGAGGTACTCTCCACGTTGCACGTCGGTTACGGCGTGTATCGCTGGGCAATCGGCATGCGTCGGCCCACGCCGAACGCGCGGGGGGAGACTTTCAGCACCGGGGCGGCCTGTTTGCGTTTGTGTTCGCTGGCGTTGACCAGGCCCAGCACGCGGGCGACGGTGGCGGCGTCGAAGCCGGCCGCGGCGATCTCCCCGGCGGATTCGTCCTGCTCCACGTAGCGTTCGAGGATGGCGTCGAGCGTGTCGTAGGGCGGGAGTTTGTCCTGGTCGAACTGGTTGGGTTTCAGTTCGGCGGAGGGGGGTTTGGCGATCGTGTTTTCGGGGATGCGCTGCCCGGCGGCTTCGGCGTTGAGTTGCCGGGCGAGGCGGAAGACGGTGGTTTTGTACACGTCGCCGATGACGGCCAGCGCGCCGCACATGTCGCCGTAGAGCGTGCAGTATCCGACGGCCAGTTCGCTTTTGTTGCCCGTCGCGAGGGCGAGCAGGCCTTGTGCGTTGGAGGCGGCCATCACGATGTTGCCGCGAATGCGGGCCTGGATGTTCTCGTCGGCGATGCCCGCGTTGGGGCCTGCCAGCACGGGCGCGAGGAGTTCGTCGAACGCGCGGTGCGGGCCTTCGATCGGCACGAGGCGGTAGTCGATGCCCAGGTTTCGGCACAGGGTTTCGGCGTCGGCGACGCTGTGGTCGCTGCTGTAGCGGCTTGGCATGGCCAGGCCCAGCACGTTTTGCGGCCCGAGCGCGTCGGCGGCGATGGCGGCGACCACGGCCGAGTCGATGCCGCCCGAGACGCCCAGCACGACGCGGGAAAAACCGCACTTCCGCACGTAGTCGCGCAGGCCCAGTTTGAGGGCGCGGCTCAGCCGGGGCAGTTCGTCCTCGCGAGGTTCGACGCGGTTGGCGGCAGGGCGGTCGAGATCGACGATCAGCAGATCCTCCTCGAACGCCCTGGCCCGCGCGATCACTTCGCCGTCGGCGGTGACGACGCAACTGCCGCCGTCGAAAATCAATTCGTCGTTCCCGCCGACCTGGTTGACGTGCAGAATCGGCACGCCCGCGCGGGCAGCCTGCCGGGCGAAGAGCGATTCCTTCACCGTCGCCTTGCCCATCTGGTACGGACTGGCCGACAGGTTCACGATCGCGCCCACGCCCAGCCGAGTCAGCTCGGCGATGGGGTCGTCGCGGTACAGTTCCCGCCCGAGCGCCTGGCGGTCCCACAGGTCTTCGCAGATGCTCAGGCCCAGCCCCAGGCCGTCGAGTGCCAGCCGGCTGGCCTGCCCGCCGGGTTCGAAGTAGCGGCTTTCGTCGAACACGTCGTACGTCGGCAGGAGACTTTTGGCGTGAACGTGCCGCACCTGGGCGTCGGCGAGGAACGCGGCGCAATTTTGCAGCGGCCTGCCTTGTGGTCCCGGATTGGGCCTGACGAATCCCACGACGGCGGCGATGCCCTCGCACCGCCTGGCTAGTTGTTCGACGGCGGCGGCGCACTCCCGCACGAACCCCGCCCGGCGAAGCAGATCCCGCGGCGGATAGCCGCAGAGCGACAGCTCGGGAAATACCACGGCCGCCGCCCCCGCCGCCCGCGCTTGCGACATCACGTCGGCCATCCTGGCGGCGTTCCCGCGAATGTCGCCAACCGTCGGATTGATCTGTGCCAAGGCAATCTTCATCGTCGTTACCTGTCAGTGACGCGTAACGAGCAACGAGGACTTCGCAATTCGGTCGGAATCGCGAAGCCCTCGTTATTCGTTACGCATCACTCGTTACTTCCTTCGACGCAGCAGCGCCAGGCCGCCCAGGGCCAGCAGACTCATCGTCGCCGGTTCGGGAATCGGCGCAAAGGCCTGGAATTCATGAATGCCGATGTATCCGGTACCTGGTATATCCAGCGGTACCACGAACTGAAGGGTGAGGTATTTGACGTCGACAAAGTCATCGTTGAGCGCGTATCGGCCATACAAAGCGCTCTCGGCGTTGATCGCAATGTCCATCGTCGCGATGAGTTCGCCGTCTTTGTCGGTGCCGACGACGGTGATGGACGCGGGGCTGTACCGATTGCCGTCGTCGCCCGCAAACGCCAGGCCGATCGAGCCGATCGTCTGGAGGTCCTCATACGTCGCGGTCAGTTCGATGGTTTTTCCGGCGTGGGAAGCAGCCCACAATACCCCATTGCTCCCGTAGTTGTTGACGAGGTCGCCGTTATTGGTCCGCTCGGCAGAGCCAAAATTCGGCGCGGGCGTGCCCGCCGAAAATGACATCATGGTGCCGAACGACTGGCTGTTGAGGTTGACGTCTTTGTCATTGCCCAGGGACTCGGCCCCGAAGGTCATGGTCCCATTGACCAGGCCGACGTGCCAGTACCCGTACCCTGGGAGCAGTTTTTCATGAAGCATCACCACGACCACGTACGAATTGACGGCCTGGATCGGATTGGCGGAGAAATCGAGGAAATACTCTCCGTACAGCGTTCCGTCCACCTTGGGCGTGAACAGCACATCGACGAACGTGTTCGGGGCGGTGTAGATGCGAACCGTCTCGGGGATAGCCCGTGGGTCGCCAGGATCGTTAAAGATCGACAGGGACAGCGAGGTCACTTCGACCGGCTCGTCCCAGACCATGCCCAACTGGCCGATGAAGCGACCGGTCTCACCACCACGAACCGGGATGTAGTAGTTGCCGCCAGACGGCGTGAGCGGGTATATAGCCGTCCCCGTCACAGGCGAAGCCTGCACCGGCGCCGCTATCCATGCCGCCACGGTCAAAGCAACGGCCGCTCCGAGTAAATGTTTCATGCCACTCTCCTTTGCTTCATGTCACGATAGATCATGCCAAGCCTCCAGTGTACCACGGAACGGCGTTCTGTCGAGCGCGACTTTGCACATTTTCACTAGCCAAAACCGCCCGCGTATGATTTACTCTACCCAACCCAATACAGGAGACTTCAATGGCCATTACGCCGATTCGTCCCAAGTGGAAGGGCACGATGACCGACCGCGAGCGGTTCAACGCGCAGATGCACTACAAACCCATCGACCGATGCTTCAACATGGAGTTCGGCTACTGGGAAGAGAACTATCGCGAGTGGGACATCTTCGTCAAAAATAACATCAAGAGCGAAGGCGAAGCCAACATCTTCTTCAACTTCGACCGCTACGCCATGGCCGGCGGCAGCACGTGGATGAGCCCGCCCTTCGAACACAAAATCATCTCCGAATCGGGCGACAAGCGAATCCTCCAGAACGGCGACGGCCTGCTGGCCGAAGTCCCCGCTGACGGGCACGACACCATTCCGCATTACCTCAAAAGCTCCATCGAGACGCCCGACGACTGGAAAAAAGTCAAGGCAGAGCGTTTCCGCCTCGACGATCCCGCCCGCATCGTCAACATCGCCGACCTGAAGAAAATGTTCCCCGACGACCGCGACTATCCGGTGGGCGTCTGGTCCGGCTCGATGATCGGGCAGATCCGCAACATGCTCACATTCGAAGGGCTCGCCTACGCGCTGTACGACTATCCCGAGATGGTCGAGGACATGGTTGAAACCTGCTGCCTGCTGGTGGAGCACTGGCTTGACCAGGTGCTCGGGCACGTTCAGTTCGACTACGCTGGCGGGTGGGAGGACATTTGCTTTAAGAACGGCCCGATCGTGAGCGTCCCGTTCTTCCGCGACGTCGTGATGCCCCGTTACAAACGCATCAGCCAGCGGCTTCACAAACATGGCATTTACCTGTGGTGGATCGACTGCGACGGCGACGTCAGGCCGATTCTGAAGTACTTCCTCGAAGGCGGCGTGAACTGCATGTTCCCGTACGAAGTCGCCGGCTGCTGCCATCCCGCCGAACTGCTCCGCGACTGGGGCAAGGACCTGCGCATCATGGGCGGGTTCGACAAGATGGAGATGGCCAAGGACAAAAAAGCCATCGACACGTACATGGAAAGCCTCATCCCCCTCGTCGAACGCGGCGGGTACATCCCCTTCTGCGACCACCGCTGCCCGCCAAACGTGTCGGTCGAGAATTATCTGTACTACCTCGACAAAAAGGAAAAGACGTTCGGGCTGAAGTGACGTAACCGTTGCCCAAGCATGTAGATGTAACCGTTACAGACGAATAATCGCGGTGATGGCTTGCCGGTTTGCGCTGTAGGGTGTTGTGCACAGGAACGTTTCGCCTTTCACAACCCCCTCGCAAACCGGCAAGCCATTTTTGTATCCCACGAGAATCCCTGCCCCGCTGCTCCAAAACAGTTTTCCGATTGACACAGGGGGAAAACGTGGGACAATGGGGTTCAGTACACCGCACAGACGTTGCGACGGTGTTCGTTTTGTTTTGTACGGCTGTGGAGAGGTTTGCCCTTTTCTATTCATCAGGAGAATGAGATGCGTCAAATTCATTTGTGTTCGATGCTTGTCGCCATGTTGATCGCCGGTCCGGCGATGGCCGCCTGGACGCCGTCGGGCTATGACCCGGCCTTGGAAATGCTGGACATCAAGTACACTCTGGATTTCAGCGTGGAGACCGATCCTGGCGAGCCGTGGAGCAGCGTCGGCTCGGGCGTCATTGGCCGAAACGCGATCGCGCCATTTCGCCTGGATCTCCGCGACGGTGTCATGATGGCGGGCATGTATGACATCACCTTCATGGCCAGGGTGAACACGCCCGGCGGCACCGGCCCCAACGGCCAGAACAACAACCAGAACGCCAACCAGGTTACGCATATCCTCCCCAACAGTCCCCCGGCGCTCAATTCGATGATGCCCGACGGCAGCGCCTTTGGCGGCACGGCGTTGTGGCTCGCCTCCGGCGCGTTCCTGAAGGGTGAGGCCCCCGAAACGAACCACTGGTCCGAGCCATTGAACACCGGCACATGGATTGACGGCACAACCAGGGCGGCCACCGCGACGGCGGGCATGCGAGGCCCCTACGTGACGGTGCCCGTTCTGACGGACGAGACGACCGTCATGACCTTCTACTTCAGCCAGGATATTTACGTCCCCAGCCATGTCCTCGACGTGAACGAAGATACAGGCGCGACCACGCTCGCGCCTTCCCACGTGCGATTCGGCATTTACATGGAACGCGGGAGCGGCACCGTGGCGTGGCCTAACGGCATTCACACGTACGGCCTTGATCTCACCACGGACGTATGGCACCGGGTCGAAGCCCGCGTGACCGTCATGACAAACGGCGGAGAGTTGGCCAGTTCTTCGGACGACACGGGCTGGGTTACCGTGGAGTACTACCTCGACGGCGTGTTGCGATCGACGGTAACCGAACAGACGCTTATCCAAGGCGGCTCGCCGGGATATACGAATAACTCGGGCGATGTGCGCCTGTCCTGGGGCACCTATGTGGAACGAGGCAATCAAAACGGCTTCGCGCCGGAGCTTTACATCACCAACATCGTCATGGCCGAGGTCAATGCCATTCCCGAACCGATGACGATGAGCCTGCTGGCCCTGGGCGGCCTGGCGCTGCTGCGCCGGCGGAAGTAACGGAAATAAACGAGGTAAGCGTACTTCAATTTTTACTCATAAGGAGATCAGCATGCGTCAATTTCTTTTGTGTTCAGCCGTGGTGGTCGCGATGGCGGCCTGTCCCGTGCTGGCGGGCGCGGAAGTGGTTTCGGTTGCGGTTACGGGCTATTACAGTTGGTCGCAGTTGCCGATGAGCGACGTCACCTCGTCGGTTGGCAGCGCCACCGACATCGTCGGCAGTCGGGCCGGCAGTCCCGGCGACATCCGCTTCGGTGCCCAATGGATACCCAATCGGGCCATGACGGGCAACCCGGTCGGCGGAGCGGGCAGCGGAACGAATGCGGAGCAAATGGGCGGGTCCGGCACCGATTTCTGGGCGATTATCGAACTGGATCAGGCGCGATGGGTCGACGTTGTCGGCGTCCAGTGGAATACGGGCAATATGTCGAGTATCAGCAAGTACTCTATTCAAGCCCTTACCGGCTACACCGACGAAGGGGAAGAGATATGGACACTGGTCGGTGAATCGCCTGAAGGCATGTTTTACCTCAACGGTCAGCGGGCCGGTTGGTATCGCGGAGGCAATGCGGTGACGCTCGACAAACCGGGGGAATACCAGGCCATCCGTATATACGTGGAGGAGGGCGACTACACGTGTGGTCGGGCTGGCGGGGAGCAGGGTGGCCCGGGCATTATCGCGATCGACCTGATGGCGGCCAACCGCACCATCGAAATCGAAGTCAGCCAGGTCAACTGGGCCAGCAAGGCGTTCGGGGCCGCCGCCACCGCATCGCCCACGCTGGCGACTCTTGGCCGCAAAGGGGTTGGTAATCTCAACACAGGCTACTTCCATGATGACGAGAATCCTGCCTGGGTCACAGGCGTATATGGTGAGACCAGCTATATCACGACGGATGACGATAACGTGCGGAAATGGCATAAGGACATCTGGATTGATTTCAACCTGGGCGAAACCCGTTATATCGACGAAGTGGTCGGCATATGGTGTACCTACAACGCCTCTGGCGGCGCCGGTTTTCTGGTGCAGTACAGCCTGGACAATGCGACGTGGCTTGATGTGACCGACGGGGAGGTAACACAATACGCTGGAAACGGAGCCACGTCCGTGACGTTTGACGGCGTGGAAGCCCAGTATTGGCGAATATCCGAAGCGGTGTTTGTGTCGGGCGACAACTGCGGGTTCACTCAGATTCTGATGTACGGAAATCCGATTCCCGAGCCGGCGACGATGAGCCTGCTGGCCCTGGGTGGCCTGGCGCTGCTGCGTCGGCGGAAGTAAACGAGTTAAGAGTATCTCTATTTTTACTTATAAGGAGAGAAACATGCGTCCATTTGTTTTGAGTTCAACACTGATCGCCGTGCTGGCAGCCTGCCCCATGTTGGCGGGCGCGGAGATGATTACCCTCGAACCTGGCAAATACTACAGTTGGCTTCAGTTGCCGATGAACGCCGGGATCACCCCGTCGCTCGGCAGCGAATCCGGTGTCGTCGGCAGCACGAGCGGAACCAGTATCGACACCTTCCGCTACGGCGGGATATGGTTCCCTAACCGGGCCATGGTGGGTTCGCCAACCTACTACAACACGCAAGACCAAAGGTTGACTGGCGACGATTACTGGATGGTCCTCACGCTGGATGAGGCGCGATGGATCGACTACGTCGGCGTCGGATGGACGACGGGCAGCCAAACGAAACTCGACAAGTACTACATCGAAGCCTGGGATGTCACCACGGAAGAATGGATCACGGTAGGTGAGTCGGGAGATGACTTGGGCTACAACAACTCCCAGCGTCCCGGCTGGCGCGACGGCAACCTCAATAATGCGGTGAAGCTTGACCTTCCGGGGCAGTACCAGACCATTCGCGTGCTCGTGAAATCGGGCGACTACTTGTCCAGCAGTAATGATTCCAACTGTGGCGGCCCGGGCATCCGGGTGATCGAACCGATGGCGGCCAGCACCGGCGAGACGATCCGCACCATCGAGATTGAAACGAATCAGATCAACTGGGCCAACGCGATTTTCGGGACAACCGCCACCGCGTCGCCCGCGATGCTGGCGCTGCCGGGTGGTTCCAATCATCGCAGAGGGGCCTCGTGGCTCATCCAAGGCTCCCTCATTGAAGACGAGCCAGCCGCCAGAACCTTTGGCGTGTGGGGCAGCAATACGGGCGCGAATTCCGAGGAACACCTGATCCACACGACGCCGGAAGGCGTGAAGATGTGGGACAGCTCCGTCTGGGTTGATATCAACCTGGGGCAGGTCCGTTATATCGACGAAGTGGTCGGCGTGTGGGTGGTCGACGCCAACCGATACGGCACCGACTTCCGTGTGCAGTATAGCCTGGACGAAGGGGTTACCTGGTGTGATGTGACCGGCAGGGATACAGCACAATATGGCGGGAACCGTGCCACCTCCGTGATGTTTGACGGCATCGAAGCGCAGTACTGGCGGATCTCCGAAGCGGTTTGGGGACCGGGTGCCGACTGCGGGATCAACCAAATCCTGATGTACGGCGCGATTCCCGAACCGGCGACGATGAGCCTGCTGGCCCTGGGAGGCCTGGCGTTGCTGCGGCGGCGGAAATAAGCGAGTTACGTTACCTCCATTTTTACTCATAAGGAGAGAACAATGCGTCAATTTCTTTTGTGTTCAGCCGTTGTCGCCGCACTGGCAGCCTGCCCCATGCTGGCGGGCGCGGAGGTAGTTACCCTCGCAGGCAACAACACGTACTACAGTTGGCTTCAGTTGCCGATGAACGCCAACATCACCCCGTCGCTCGGTAGCGAATCCGGAGTCGTTGGCGGGACGCCCGGGTCCAGTATCGACGGTTTCCGCTACGGCGGGTTATGGTTCCCCACCCGGGCCATGACGGGCAATCCGGCTGGCACGGACACCGGCGACGATTACTGGATGGTCCTCACGCTGGATCAGGCGCGGTGGATCGATTACGTCGGCGTCGGGTGGACGACCGGCAGCCAGACGACGCTCCATAAGTACTACATCGAAGCCTACGTCTACAATGACGTGAGTGAGGATTGGGGATGGATACGGGTAGGCGAATCGGCGGATAACTTAAACGGAGTCGATGCGGAGGGGAACCGGGTTGTTGCCGCGTCGGGACCTTACTACAACGGTCCGCGTCCCGGATGGCGCGACGGGACCAACCTCAGCAATGCGATCAAGCTCGACCTTCCGGGAGAGTACCAGTCCATTCGCGTGTACGTTGAGGCGGGCGATTACAACGCCAGCGGGAACGGTTCGGCCGGCGGCCCGGGCATCCGGGTGATCGAGCCGATGGCGGCCAACCGCGAGGTCGAGATCGAAACGAGTCAAATCAACTGGGCCAATGCGATTTTCGGGACGACCGCCACCGGATCGACCGCGGTGACGACGCTTAGCCGCAGAGCGGTTGCCTGGCTCACCAAAGGCTCCCTCATCGAAGACGAGAATGCCGGCAGGAACGTGGGCGTGTGGGGTGAGACCGCCCTGATCGCCACGTCAGACGACAACGTCAGGACATGGGACAGTTCCATCTGGATTGATTTCAACCTGGGTCAAGCCCGCTGGATCGACGAAGTGGTGGCCGTGTGGGCGCTCGACGGCGTCGGCACGGACTTCCGGCTGCAGTATGGCCTGGTGGATGAAGACGGCGCCATCATTGGCTGGTCCGATGTGACCGGCAAGGAACTGACGCAATACGGCGGCACGCGAGCCACGTCCATGGAGTTTGACGGCGTCGAAGCGCAATACTGGCGGATCTCCGAAGCGGTGTTTGGAACGACCGGAAACAACTGCGGGATCAACCAAGTCCTGATGTACGGCGCGATTCCCGAACCGGCGACGATGAGTCTGCTGGCCCTGGGAGGCCTGGCGCTGCTGCGGCGGCGGAAATAAACGAGTACCAATCGACGCAAATCTGGCTTGCCGGTTTGCGCTGTAGGATGGTGTGAACTACAAAACGTTTTGTAGTACATCGCGTCCCACAGCGCAAACCGGCAAGCCGTTTTTCCTGTCAAACCTGTTTTCAATCTCTTGATCTAATCCCCGAAAAAACTTCGCGGCAATTCGCGGAATTCGCGGCTAAAAAAGGTGACAAATCATCGTTTGATTGCTCTAGAATGGCTCTCGTGCCGATGTCTCGTCAAGCCATCCTCGATGCCCTGCGGGAGAAGGTCGCGCAACTGCCGGCCGGGCCTGGCGTGTATCTGTTCAAGGACGCCGCCGGCGTGGTCGTGTACGTTGGCAAGGCCAAGAGTCTCCGCAGCCGCGTGATGAGCTACCTTCAGCCGTCGGCGGATCTGCTCATCAGCCGCGGGGCCGACATCGACCGCATGATCCACGACGTCGTGCACGACGTCGACTGGCTCGACTGCGACAGCGAGGTCGACGCCCTGCTCCGCGAGAACCGGCTCATCAAGGACATTCAGCCGCGATTCAACGCCGCGCTCAAAGACAGCAAAACCTTCCCCTATCTCCAGATCACCACCGGCGAGGACTTCCCCCGCGTCGCCATCACGCGCGAGCCGCGAGAGGACGCCAAACTCTACGGGCCTTTCGTCTCCGTCAACGACCTGCGGGCCGCACTGCCGCTGCTCCAACGCGTCTTCAAATTCCGCACGTGCAAACTCGACATTTTCGAACACGACGACCGCCGCCGCGGATTTCGGCCTTGTATTCTGTATAACATCAAACAATGTACCGCCCCATGCGCGGCTTACGTCAGCCAGGACGACTACGCCGCCCAGATTCACCGCCTGCGGCAGTTTCTCGAAAGTCAGGGCACGCAGCTTCGCCGCGAGTTGGAGACGGCGATGAAGCGGGCAGCCGACGCGTTGGAATTCGAATCCGCCGCGGCGTTGCGGGACGAGTTAAAGGCGCTCGAGGGGCTGCAAGATCGCGGGTTGGTGCATGAACACGTTCAGCCGGAGGCGTTTTTCCAGGACCCCGCCGAGGGGCTGGCGCGGCTGCAGGAGGTGCTGGGGCTGGCGACACCGCCGCGGACGATCGAGGGAATCGACATCGCCAATCTCGGCGGGCGGGAGACGGTGGGGTCGCTGGTGGTGTTCATCGACGGCCGCGCCTTCAAGAGCGGCTATCGGCGGTTCAAAATCAAAACCGTGACCGGCAGCGACGATTACGCGAGCATCCGCGAGGTGGTCGCCCGCCGCTACCGCCACGCGGGACAAAACGAAGAACTCTTCCCCGACATCATCCTCATCGACGGCGGCAAAGGTCAACTCAACGCCGCACACGCCGCCTTCGAAGCCCTGGAATTCCGCCCGCCGGCCCTCATCAGCCTGGCCAAGAAAGAAGAAGAAATCTTCATCCACAACCAGGACGCCCCCCTCCACCTCCCTCGCCGAGACGCCGCCCTGCGCTTACTCCAATCCGTCCGCGACGAAGCCCACCGCTTCGCACAACACTATCACCATATTTTGCGGCGCCGTGCGACACTCAGCGTGGACCAGCCGCCGCAACGACGGAAACAAAAATAGAAACGATTTGAAACACACCAGACGTTACGTCATGCTCCTAAATCGTTGCCATCCTTCGCAATGGATGCGCCGGCGGATGAACTTCCTTTCGAGTCGAAATCAAAAATGCCCTGTTGCACCAATTTCGTGACATTTTCAGTATATCTGTGAAGATTGGCCTTTAAATACCCTATTGCGATATCCCAGCCACAGTCCAAGCCCACTCGGATATTTTCCCTTCTTGGGTCATCGTCCGACCAATCCGTGTCGAGTTGTTCAAAAATAGTCTTGTTCCATGCGTTAAAGAGCCATTCCTCAGATTCGCTCTTGTTGCGATTCAACAGGATGCACGGATTATCGTATGCTGGCGTTGTAGAGGGGTAAAAGTTGATAAGTATCGTGCTCCATGATCGCGCATTATTGCCCGCTCGGATCGCGAAGCACGTCGGCGTGCCCAACCACAAATACACTCTCCGCGGCGAAACGTTCCACTCTTTCAGTATTTCCAGGCTTTGAATAATCTCCTCGCCGATCTTCTTATCTCTTTCGTTTTCCTGCCTGGCCCGTAAGTCCGCAACAGCCGGATGGGTCAGCATAAATCGAACTTTCAAATTCTTTGGGCCTTGGACAATATACTTGAAATGTTCGGTAATTGCTCTGTCCGAATTCCCGTGCAACAGGTGTTTGAGTGACGAACCAATGATATCCATCCGGTTCATATCGGCCGGCACGGTATCAAAAAAATCCCGTAACGCCTCCCTGCGGTCCGTATAAATACCCGCAATATTCGTCGCGCCCAGTAGTCCTGCGATAAATCGCTGCCTGTAGGCGTCCATGTGCAATCTCAGGGCCTGTTGTACCTTCGTTGCAACCTCGTCGACCTGCGCGACAACGACGTTTTTGACTTGCGTCACAACGTCATTTTTGATCTGCGCCGCATGGTCGTTGATTTGCTCTTTCACTTCATCCGATAAGTGATTGCCTTTTCGTCGCTGTTGGCTGTCGATCCATTTGTCGATTTCTCCCACGACCTGGTTGATGGTCGTTACGATGGCGTCCTTGATGGAGTCATCGGCGTGAAAACCATGCGATACCTCATTAAAATATGAAACAAACCGTCCTGGAGTCCAATTTTTTCTCCTGTTCTCTCTCGCTTTGTCCTTGAGGTCGCCCGTATCAACATAGAGCACAAGTCGCACAATAGGCCCAAGCCAACCTCGGCGTTTCTTGGCGTCTTTGGAATCGCTGCTCCCAAAGACTCGGTTAAGCTCCTCATTTGACTCCGGCCCATAGCTCTCGCCGCCTGACATGACATTTAGCGTGGCAACGGAAATCCCGGCATCAGCCGCAATGGTCGTGATCCGGTCGTTGGCTACCTTACGAGCCTCGTCGTAGAGTTTTTTGGCGCCGCCGCTCCAAGGCCTTGGGACACTGGGTTTCACCTTCTGTGTTTTGTCGCTCATTTCCAATCTCCTGCTACGTGTACAACTCCCCAAAAACACCACGAAAACTAAGGCCGGCGCTGCGGACGGACACACGCCGGCCTGGCAAATGCCTGGTCTATCAGCGGTAGACGATTACCCCGTACTTGGACAAAGCGCGAGCCGTTTCGTAGTCGCACCGGCCGAAATAAATGCTCTCGCCATTCTGACGCCACAGAGTCACGTCTACTTTCCCGTCCGCCGAATAACTCCTCTTTCCTTGCCACTTTTCCATACGTCACTCCTGTCAAGCAATGTACGCCCACAATCGTTTCCAGTCGACGCCAACGCTCTGATCTCCAAGATTTTCATAATAGAGCATGAAGCAGAAACAGCAAGAAAATTTTGAAAAAATATTTCTGTAACATCAACGCATCTTGCGGCAATCCACAGCACGCATAGTCAGCTTTCATATCTTGTAGGATTTTCCAATCAGTGGCCGCTTCCAACTTCGCCAGCATCTGCGTGAAGTCGCTTGGCCAGGGGGCTTCGAATTTCAGGTCGCCGGTGCGGGAGTGGTAATATTCGATGGTGTGGGCGTGCAACGCCTAGTGAGTGATGAGCGAACCATCCGCCACGTTGGATTGGCCTTGGAACTGGCTACAAGATTTTCTCTATACGCAAAATGAAAACAATTTTTCTGCTCATGATGGTGTGGTTTACTCCCACACCGTCACGTCGACCCATTGTTTGCCCCATTGTCTTGCCTGGGCGTGGGTGGGGAAGAAGACGTCGAGGCGGTTGCCTTTGATGGCGCCGCCGCGGTCGAGGACGGGGACGGGCTTGTTGTTCGCGTAGCCGGGGATGGTGAGTTGGGTGTACATGGGCAGGACGCGGGTGTCGGCGGCGACGAATTTTCCGCCGTTGGTTCGCACGGATTTTCCGCTGGCCGTGATGCCGTCGGTCTTTCCGCAGCACTGTCGGCAGGGGCAGTAGGCCGTCACGAGCATCCGAATTTTCCGCGGGGGTTTTGGTTTGGGAACAACGGCGGTGTTGCCCGGCACGGGCGTCTGACGTGACGCGGGCGTCTCGCCCGCGTTCCCCGTAGCACGGGCATCCTGCCCGTGAGTCGCACGGGCGTCTGGCCCGTGCCGGTCTGGCCGGAATGAAGGTGTCGTGCCCTCGCTTTGGTCTGTCTCCGTGTCGCCGTGTCGCCGCGTCGCCGCATCATCCGGCATGGGCGGGACGCCCATGCGACTCACGGGCAAGATGCCCGTGCTACCGGACGATGGCGTTGCTGCCGCCAGCGTGCGGTCCTGCGCCGAGGCGGGGACTGCCGATTCCGTCAATAGCGCAGCCACCGAGGTGCCTGCCCCCACCAGCATGAACAAAAATAGTTTCCGCGTGACCATTCGCGCCGTGTGGCGTCAGGTCCGTGGCGTGCGATCCAGCGCAAACCGTGGACGGCCTCGACGGACCGGCGAAGACCATGCCCTCACCACCGGCCCCGATCCTCCATGACCGACGTGTATGCGGGGTTATTATAGCCTCGCCAAAAACGAGACACGGGGAAAATTCGAACGACAGCCACTAGCCACAAGCGACTAGCCACCAGGGCTTGCGAGGCGCGACGGTGAAATCGAGACCCGCAATGGCGAGAGAAGTCCCGATGCTCCGCAGACTCCAGAATTGGTGGACCGATCTTTGAGGCGGCGAAGCCGCGAGACCACTCTCTCGAGTTGGCGGAACGCTTTTACCATTGTGCGCCGAAAACCCTGGTGGCTAGTGGCTAGTGGCTGCCGTTCTCAGTTCCTCCAGCGTTTGCGTGAAGTCCGTTGGCCAAGGGGCTTCGAGCTTCATCACGGCGCCGTTTCGCGGGTGGTGGAATTCGATTGTGTGGGCATGCAGCGCCTGGCGCGTGATCAGCGGGCCCTCGGCGACGTCGGGGCGGCCTTGCAACTGGCTGCGATATAAAGGCCCGCCGCCGTACATTTTGTCGCCGATCATCGGGTGGCCTATGAAACTCATGTGCACGCGGAGCTGGTGCGTCCGTCCCGTTTGCGGATACAACTCCACCAACGTGAAACTCGCCCGCCCGACGCCGGCGTTTTCGATCCGCTCCAGCACCTTGTACCGCGTGACGGCCTCCTTGACGGTCATCGGAAACGCCCGGCCCGTCAGCCGATGCACGGCGTACTTCTCGCGAATCTTCGGGTGTTTGCCGATCGGCGCGTCGATCATGTCCTCGTCCAGTTCCAGCAGCCCGTGAACGATGGCGGTGTACGTCTTGTGAATCCGCCGCAGCTCGAACTGACGCCCCAGTTTCCACAGGGCCAGCTCGCTCTTGGCCACCAGCATAATGCCCGTCGTGTCGCGATCGAGCCGATGCACGATGCCAGGCCGAAAAATCTCGCCGCTGGTGGGCAGCTCTTTGATGTCCCGCCAGTTTTTCCGAAAATAAAACGCCAGCCCATTGACCAGCGTGCCGGTCCAGTTGCCCCGCGCGGGGTGGATGATAAGGTTGGCCTGTTTATTGATGGCCAGGAAATCGTCGTCCTCGTAGACGATGTCGAGCGGGATGTCCTCGGGGGGAATCTCGGCAGGTTTGGCGGCGGGCACGGACATCTCCACGACGTCGCCGGGCTTGAGCACGTAGCTGGGCTTGACCGGCTTTTGATTGACCGTGCAACGGCCCTCGCGGATGTAATCCTGGATGGCCGTCCGCGAGAGCCGTCCCAGCCGACCCGCGAGGTACTTGTCAAGCCTCCGGTCGGGGCGACTTTTCCAGATCTGAATGCGAATCCGCTCCAGCCCGTCCTCGTCGGCCTCCAGGGGCGTCTCGATCGCCTCAAGCCCGTCCTCCTGAACCACCCGCGCGTCGTCCGACTCGTCCAAGATATCTTTCTCGTCCGTCATACTCTGACGATCATACGATGTGTAACGTCCAACGTGAACACCATTCCGCGAAGTCGCCTGACGTAATTATGGCTTGCCTCTTTGCGCTGTGGAACGTTCCACAGCGCAAAGAGGCAAGCCATAATTACGTCAGGCGACTTCGCGGAATGGTGTTCACGTTGGACGTTACACATCGTATGATCGTCAGAGTATGACGGACGAGAAAGATATCTTGGACGAGTCGGACGACGCGCGGGTGGTTCAGGAGGACGGGCTTGAGGCGATCGAGACGCCCCTGGAGGCCGACGAGGACGGGCTGGAGCGGATTCGCATTCAGATCTGGAAAAGTCGCCCCGACCGGAGGCTTGACAAGTACCTCGCGGGTCGGCTGGGACGGCTCTCGCGGACGGCCATCCAGGATTACATCCGCGAGGGCCGTTGCACGGTCAATCAAAAGCCGGTCAAGCCCAGCTACGTGCTCAAGCCCGGCGACGTCGTGGAGATGTCCGTGCCCGCCGCCAAACCTGCCGAGATTCCCCCCGAGGACATCCCGCTCGACATCGTCTACGAGGACGACGATTTCCTGGCCATCAATAAACAGGCCAACCTTATCATCCACCCCGCGCGGGGCAACTGGACCGGCACGCTGGTCAATGGGCTGGCGTTTTATTTTCGGAAAAACTGGCGGGACATCAAAGAGCTGCCCACCAGCGGCGAGATTTTTCGGCCTGGCATCGTGCATCGGCTCGATCGCGACACGACGGGCATTATGCTGGTGGCCAAGAGCGAGCTGGCCCTGTGGAAACTGGGGCGTCAGTTCGAGCTGCGGCGGATTCACAAGACGTACACCGCCATCGTTCACGGGCTGCTGGAACTGGACGAGGACATGATCGACGCGCCGATCGGCAAACACCCGAAGATTCGCGAGAAGTACGCCGTGCATCGGCTGACGGGCCGGGCGTTTCCGATGACCGTCAAGGAGGCCGTCACGCGGTACAAGGTGCTGGAGCGGATCGAAAACGCCGGCGTCGGGCGGGCGAGTTTCACGTTGGTGGAGTTGTATCCGCAAACGGGACGGACGCACCAGCTCCGCGTGCACATGAGTTTCATAGGCCACCCGATGATCGGCGACAAAATGTACGGCGGCGGGCCTTTATATCGCAGCCAGTTGCAAGGCCGCCCCGACGTCGCCGAGGGCCCGCTGATCACGCGCCAGGCGCTGCATGCCCACACAATCGAATTCCACCACCCGCGAAACGGCGCCGTGATGAAGCTCGAAGCCCCTTGGCCAACGGACTTCACGCAAACGCTGGAGGAACTGAGAACGGCAGCCACTAGCCACTAGCCACCAGGGTTTTCGGCGCACAATGGTAAAAGCGTTCCGCCAACTCGAGAGAGTGGTCTCGCGGCTTCGCCGCCTCAAAGATCGGTCCACCAATTCTGGAGTCTGCGGAGCATCGGGACTTCTCTCGCCATTGCGGGTCTCGATTTCACCGTCGCGCCTCGCAAGCCCTGGTGGCTAGTCGCTTGTGGCTAGTGGCTGTCGTTCGAATTTTCCCCGTGTCTCGTTTTTGGCGAGGCTATAATAACCCCGCATACACGTCGGTCATGGAGGATCGGGGCCGGTGGTGAGGGCATGGTCTTCGCCGGTCCGTCGAGGCCGTCCACGGTTTGCGCTGGATCGCACGCCACGGACCTGACGCCACACGGCGCGAATGGTCACGCGGAAACTATTTTTGTTCATGCTGGTGGGGGCAGGCACCTCGGTGGCTGCGCTATTGACGGAATCGGCAGTCCCCGCCTCGGCGCAGGACCGCACGCTGGCGGCAGCAACGCCATCGTCCGGTAGCACGGGCATCTTGCCCGTGAGTCGCATGGGCGTCCCGCCCATGCCGGATGATGCGGCGACGCGGCGACACGGCGACACGGAGACAGACCAAAGCGAGGGCACGACACCTTCATTCCGGCCAGACCGGCACGGGCCAGACGCCCGTGCGACTCACGGGCAGGATGCCCGTGCTACGGGGAACGCGGGCGAGACGCCCGCGTCACGTCAGACGCCCGTGCCGGGCAACACCGCCGTTGTTCCCAAACCAAAACCCCCGCGGAAAATTCGGATGCTCGTGACGGCCTACTGCCCCTGCCGACAGTGCTGCGGAAAGACCGACGGCATCACGGCCAGCGGAAAATCCGTGCGAACCAACGGCGGAAAATTCGTCGCCGCCGACACCCGCGTCCTGCCCATGTACACCCAACTCACCATCCCCGGCTACGCGAACAACAAGCCCGTCCCCGTCCTCGACCGCGGCGGCGCCATCAAAGGCAACCGCCTCGACGTCTTCTTCCCCACCCACGCCCAGGCAAGACAATGGGGCAAACAATGGGTCGACGTGACGGTGTGGGAGTAAACCACACCATCATGAGCAGAAAAATTGTTTTCATTTTGCGTATAGAGAAAATCTTGTAGCCAGTTCCAAGGCCAATCCAACGTGGCGGATGGTTCGCTCATCACTCACTAGGCGTTGCACGCCCACACCATCGAATATTACCACTCCCGCACCGGCGACCTGAAATTCGAAGCCCCCTGGCCAAGCGACTTCACGCAGATGCTGGCGAAGTTGGAAGCGGCCACTGATTGGAAAATCCTACAAGATATGAAAGCTGACTATGCGTGCTGTGGATTGCCGCAAGATGCGTTGATGTTACAGAAATATTTTTTCAAAATTTTCTTGCTGTTTCTGCTTCATGCTCTATTATGAAAATCTTGGAGATCAGAGCGTTGGCGTCGACTGGAAACGATTGTGGGCGTACATTGCTTGACAGGAGTGACGTATGGAAAAGTGGCAAGGAAAGAGGAGTTATTCGGCGGACGGGAAAGTAGACGTGACTCTGTGGCGTCAGAATGGCGAGAGCATTTATTTCGGCCGGTGCGACTACGAAACGGCTCGCGCTTTGTCCAAGTACGGGGTAATCGTCTACCGCTGATAGACCAGGCATTTGCCAGGCCGGCGTGTGTCCGTCCGCAGCGCCGGCCTTAGTTTTCGTGGTGTTTTTGGGGAGTTGTACACGTAGCAGGAGATTGGAAATGAGCGACAAAACACAGAAGGTGAAACCCAGTGTCCCAAGGCCTTGGAGCGGCGGCGCCAAAAAACTCTACGACGAGGCTCGTAAGGTAGCCAACGACCGGATCACGACCATTGCGGCTGATGCCGGGATTTCCGTTGCCACGCTAAATGTCATGTCAGGCGGCGAGAGCTATGGGCCGGAGTCAAATGAGGAGCTTAACCGAGTCTTTGGGAGCAGCGATTCCAAAGACGCCAAGAAACGCCGAGGTTGGCTTGGGCCTATTGTGCGACTTGTGCTCTATGTTGATACGGGCGACCTCAAGGACAAAGCGAGAGAGAACAGGAGAAAAAATTGGACTCCAGGACGGTTTGTTTCATATTTTAATGAGGTATCGCATGGTTTTCACGCCGATGACTCCATCAAGGACGCCATCGTAACGACCATCAACCAGGTCGTGGGAGAAATCGACAAATGGATCGACAGCCAACAGCGACGAAAAGGCAATCACTTATCGGATGAAGTGAAAGAGCAAATCAACGACCATGCGGCGCAGATCAAAAATGACGTTGTGACGCAAGTCAAAAACGTCGTTGTCGCGCAGGTCGACGAGGTTGCAACGAAGGTACAACAGGCCCTGAGATTGCACATGGACGCCTACAGGCAGCGATTTATCGCAGGACTACTGGGCGCGACGAATATTGCGGGTATTTATACGGACCGCAGGGAGGCGTTACGGGATTTTTTTGATACCGTGCCGGCCGATATGAACCGGATGGATATCATTGGTTCGTCACTCAAACACCTGTTGCACGGGAATTCGGACAGAGCAATTACCGAACATTTCAAGTATATTGTCCAAGGCCCAAAGAATTTGAAAGTTCGATTTATGCTGACCCATCCGGCTGTTGCGGACTTACGGGCCAGGCAGGAAAACGAAAGAGATAAGAAGATCGGCGAGGAGATTATTCAAAGCCTGGAAATACTGAAAGAGTGGAACGTTTCGCCGCGGAGAGTGTATTTGTGGTTGGGCACGCCGACGTGCTTCGCGATCCGAGCGGGCAATAATGCGCGATCATGGAGCACGATACTTATCAACTTTTACCCCTCTACAACGCCAGCATACGATAATCCGTGCATCCTGTTGAATCGCAACAAGAGCGAATCTGAGGAATGGCTCTTTAACGCATGGAACAAGACTATTTTTGAACAACTCGACACGGATTGGTCGGACGATGACCCAAGAAGGGAAAATATCCGAGTGGGCTTGGACTGTGGCTGGGATATCGCAATAGGGTATTTAAAGGCCAATCTTCACAGATATACTGAAAATGTCACGAAATTGGTGCAACAGGGCATTTTTGATTTCGACTCGAAAGGAAGTTCATCCGCCGGCGCATCCATTGCGAAGGATGGCAACGATTTAGGAGCATGACGTAACGTCTGGTGTGTTTCAAATCGTTTCTATTTTTGTTTCCGTCGTTGCGGCGGCTGGTCCACGCTGAGTGTCGCACGGCGCCGCAAAATATGGTGATAGTGTTGTGCGAAGCGGTGGGCTTCGTCGCGGACGGATTGGAGTAAGCGCAGGGCGGCGTCTCGGCGAGGGAGGTGGAGGGGGGCGTCCTGGTTGTGGATGAAGATTTCTTCTTCTTTCTTGGCCAGGCTGATGAGGGCCGGCGGGCGGAATTCCAGGGCTTCGAAGGCGGCGTGTGCGGCGTTGAGTTGACCTTTGCCGCCGTCGATGAGGATGATGTCGGGGAAGAGTTCTTCGTTTTGTCCCGCGTGGCGGTAGCGGCGGGCGACCACCTCGCGGATGCTCGCGTAATCGTCGCTGCCGGTCACGGTTTTGATTTTGAACCGCCGATAGCCGCTCTTGAAGGCGCGGCCGTCGATGAACACCACCAGCGACCCCACCGTCTCCCGCCCGCCGAGATTGGCGATGTCGATTCCCTCGATCGTCCGCGGCGGTGTCGCCAGCCCCAGCACCTCCTGCAGCCGCGCCAGCCCCTCGGCGGGGTCCTGGAAAAACGCCTCCGGCTGAACGTGTTCATGCACCAACCCGCGATCTTGCAGCCCCTCGAGCGCCTTTAACTCGTCCCGCAACGCCGCGGCGGATTCGAATTCCAACGCGTCGGCTGCCCGCTTCATCGCCGTCTCCAACTCGCGGCGAAGCTGCGTGCCCTGACTTTCGAGAAACTGCCGCAGGCGGTGAATCTGGGCGGCGTAGTCGTCCTGGCTGACGTAAGCCGCGCATGGGGCGGTACATTGTTTGATGTTATACAGAATACAAGGCCGAAATCCGCGGCGGCGGTCGTCGTGTTCGAAAATGTCGAGTTTGCACGTGCGGAATTTGAAGACGCGTTGGAGCAGCGGCAGTGCGGCCCGCAGGTCGTTGACGGAGACGAAAGGCCCGTAGAGTTTGGCGTCCTCTCGCGGCTCGCGCGTGATGGCGACGCGGGGGAAGTCCTCGCCGGTGGTGATCTGGAGATAGGGGAAGGTTTTGCTGTCTTTGAGCGCGGCGTTGAATCGCGGCTGAATGTCCTTGATGAGCCGGTTCTCGCGGAGCAGGGCGTCGACCTCGCTGTCGCAGTCGAGCCAGTCGACGTCGTGCACGACGTCGTGGATCATGCGGTCGATGTCGGCCCCGCGGCTGATGAGCAGATCCGCCGACGGCTGAAGGTAGCTCATCACGCGGCTGCGGAGACTCTTGGCCTTGCCAACGTACACGACCACGCCGGCGGCGTCCTTGAACAGATACACGCCAGGCCCGGCCGGCAGTTGCGCGACCTTCTCCCGCAGGGCATCGAGGATGGCTTGACGAGACATCGGCACGAGAGCCATTCTAGAGCAATCAAACGATGATTTGTCACCTTTTTTAGCCGCGAATTCCGCGAATTGCCGCGAAGTTTTTTCGGGGATTAGATCAAGAGATTGAAAACAGGTTTGACAGGAAAAACGGCTTGCCGGTTTGCGCTGTGGGACGCGATGTACTACAAAACGTTTTGTAGTTCACACCATCCTACAGCGCAAACCGGCAAGCCAGATTTGCGTCGATTGGTACTCGTTTATTTCCGCCGCCGCAGCAGCGCCAGGCCTCCCAGGGCCAGCAGACTCATCGTCGCCGGTTCGGGAATCGCGCCGTACATCAGGACTTGGTTGATCCCGCAGTTGTTTCCGGTCGTTCCAAACACCGCTTCGGAGATCCGCCAGTATTGCGCTTCGACGCCGTCAAACTCCATGGACGTGGCTCGCGTGCCGCCGTATTGCGTCAGTTCCTTGCCGGTCACATCGGACCAGCCAATGATGGCGCCGTCTTCATCCACCAGGCCATACTGCAGCCGGAAGTCCGTGCCGACGCCGTCGAGCGCCCACACGGCCACCACTTCGTCGATCCAGCGGGCTTGACCCAGGTTGAAATCAATCCAGATGGAACTGTCCCATGTCCTGACGTTGTCGTCTGACGTGGCGATCAGGGCGGTCTCACCCCACACGCCCACGTTCCTGCCGGCATTCTCGTCTTCGATGAGGGAGCCTTTGGTGAGCCAGGCAACCGCTCTGCGGCTAAGCGTCGTCACCGCGGTCGATCCGGTGGCGGTCGTCCCGAAAATCGCATTGGCCCAGTTGATTTGACTCGTTTCGATCTCGACCTCGCGGTTGGCCGCCATCGGCTCGATCACCCGGATGCCCGGGCCGCCGGCCGAACCGTTCCCGCTGGCGTTGTAATCGCCCGCCTCAACGTACACGCGAATGGACTGGTACTCTCCCGGAAGGTCGAGCTTGATCGCATTGCTGAGGTTGGTCCCGTCGCGCCATCCGGGACGCGGACCGTTGTAGTAAGGTCCCGACGCGGCAACAACCCGGTTCCCCTCCGCATCGACTCCGTTTAAGTTATCCGCCGATTCGCCTACCCGTATCCATCCCCAATCCTCACTCACGTCATTGTAGACGTAGGCTTCGATGTAGTACTTATGGAGCGTCGTCTGGCTGCCGGTCGTCCACCCGACGCCGACGTAATCGATCCACCGCGCCTGATCCAGCGTGAGGACCATCCAGTAATCGTCGCCGGTGTCCGTGCCAGCCGGATTGCCCGTCATGGCCCGGGTGGGGAACCATAACCCGCCGTAGCGGAAACCGTCGATACTGGACCCGGGCGTCCCGCCAACGACTCCGGATTCGCTACCGAGCGACGGGGTGATGTTGGCGTTCATCGGCAACTGAAGCCAACTGTAGTACGTGTTGTTGCCTGCGAGGGTAACTACCTCCGCGCCCGCCAGCATGGGGCAGGCTGCCAGTGCGGCGACAACGGCTGAACACAAAAGAAATTGACGCATTGTTCTCTCCTTATGAGTAAAAATGGAGGTAACGTAACTCGCTTATTTCCGCCGCCGCAGCAACGCCAGGCCTCCCAGGGCCAGCAGGCTCATCGTCGCCGGTTCGGGAATCGCGCCGTACATCAGGATTTGGTTGATCCCGCAGTCGGCACCCGGTCCCCAAACCGCTTCGGAGATCCGCCAGTACTGCGCTTCGATGCCGTCAAACATCACGGAGGTGGCACGGTTCCCGCCATATTGTGCTGTATCCCTGCCGGTCACATCACACCAGGTAACCCCTTCGTCCAGGCTATACTGCACACGGAAGTCGGTGCCGTATCGGTTGGCGTCGACCACCCACACGCCGACCACTTCGTCGATATAACGGACCTGCCCCAGGTTGATATCAACCCAGACGGAGCTGTCCCACATCTTCACGCCTTCCGGCGTCGTGTGGATCAGGTGTTCCTCGGAATTCGCGCCCGTATTGCTGCCCCACACGCCAAAGGTTCTGGCGGCTGGCTCGTCTTCAATGAGGGAGCCTTGGATGAGCCACGAGGCCCCTCTGCGATGATTGGAACCACCCGGCAGCGCCAGCATCGCGGGCGACGCGGTGGCGGTTGTCCCGAAAATCGCGTTGGCCCAGTTGATCTGATTCGTTTCAATCTCGATGGTGCGGATCGTCTCGCCGGTGCTGGCCGCCATCGGTTCGATCACCCGGATGCCCGGGCCGCCACAGTTGGAATCATTACTGCTGGACAAGTAGTCGCCCGATTTCACGAGCACGCGAATGGTCTGGTACTGCCCCGGAAGGTCAAGCTTCACCGCATTATTGAGGTTGCCGTCGCGCCAGCCGGGACGCTGGGAGTTGTTGTAGCCCAAGTCATCTCCCGACTCACCTACCGTGATCCATTCTTCCGTGGTGACATCCCAGGCTTCGATGTAGTACTTGTCGAGTTTCGTTTGGCTGCCCGTCGTCCATCCGACGCCGACGTAGTCGATCCATCGCGCCTCATCCAGCGTGAGGACCATCCAGTAATCGTCGCCAGTCAACCTTTGGTCTTGCGTGTTGTAGTAGGTTGGCGAACCCACCATGGCCCGGTTAGGGAACCATATCCCGCCGTAGCGGAAGGTGTCGATACTGGTTCCGCTCGTGCTGCCGACGACACCGGATTCGCTGCCGAGCGACGGGGTGATCCCGGCGTTCATCGGCAACTGAAGCCAACTGTAGTATTTGCCAGGTTCGAGGGTAATCATCTCCGCGCCCGCCAACATGGGGCAGGCTGCCAGCACGGCGATCAGTGTTGAACTCAAAACAAATGGACGCATGTTTCTCTCCTTATAAGTAAAAATAGAGATACTCTTAACTCGTTTACTTCCGCCGACGCAGCAGCGCCAGGCCACCCAGGGCCAGCAGGCTCATCGTCGCCGGCTCGGGAATCGGATTTCCGTACATCAGAATCTGAGTGAACCCGCAGTTGTCGCCCGACACAAACACCGCTTCGGATATTCGCCAATACTGGGCTTCCACGCCGTCAAACGTCACGGACGTGGCTCCGTTTCCAGCGTATTGTGTTACCTCCCCGTCGGTCACATCAAGCCACGTCGCATTGTCCAGGCTGTACTGCACCAGAAAACCGGCGCCGCCAGAGGCGTTGTAGGTACACCATATGCCGACCACTTCGTCGATATAACGGGTTTCGCCCAGGTTGAAATCAATCCAGATGTCCTTATGCCATTTCCGCACGTTATCGTCATCCGTCGTGATATAGCTGGTCTCACCATATACGCCTGTGACCCAGGCAGGATTCTCGTCATCATGGAAGTAGCCTGTGTTGAGATTACCAACCCCTTTGCGGCCAAGAGTCGCCAGCGTGGGCGATGCGGTGGCGGCGGCCCCGAACGCCTTGCTGGCCCAGTTGACCTGGCTGACTTCGATTTCGATGGTGCGGTTGGCCGCCATCAGGTCGATCGCGATAATGCCCGGGCCACCCTGCTCCCCGCCAGCCCGACCACACGTGTAGTCGCCCTCCTCCACGTATATACGGATGGCCTGGTATTCCCCCGGTTTGTCGAGCGTCACCGCATTGCCTCCGCGATACCAACCGGCCCGCTGACCGTTGAGGTAAAACATGCCTTCAGGCGATTCACCGACCAGTGTCCATATCTCTTCCCCTTCGTCGGTGTAGCCGGTAAGGGCTTGAATAGAGTACTTGCTGATACTCGACATATTGCCCGTATTCCACTGGACGCCGACAACGTCGACCCATCGCGCCTGATCCAGTTCGATAATCGCCCAGAAATCGGTGCCGGACCCGCCCATTTGCTCCGCATTCGTTCCGCTGCCCGCTCCGCCGACCGGGTTGCCCGTCATGGCCCGATTGGGTATCCATTGGGCACCGAAGCGGATGTCGCCGGGACTGCCGGCCCGACTGCCGACGATGTCGGTGGCGCTGCCAACCGACGAGGTGACGTCGCTCATCGGCAACTGCGACCAACTGTAATAGCCCGTAACCGCAACCGAAACCACTTCCGCGCCCGCCAGCACGGGACAGGCCGCCATCGCGACCACCACGGCTGAACACAAAAGAAATTGACGCATGCTGATCTCCTTATGAGTAAAAATTGAAGTACGCTTACCTCGTTTATTTCCGTTACTTCCGCCGGCGCAGCAGCGCCAGGCCGCCCAGGGCCAGCAGGCTCATCGTCATCGGTTCGGGAATGGCATTGACCTCGGCCATGACGATGTTGGTGATGTAAAGCTCCGGCGCGAAGCCGTTTTGATTGCCTCGTTCCACATAGGTGCCCCAGGACAGGCGCACATCGCCCGAGTTATTCGTATATCCCGGCGAGCCGCCTTGGATAAGCGTCTGTTCGGTTACCGTCGATCGCAACACGCCGTCGAGGTAGTACTCCACGGTAACCCAGCCCGTGTCGTCCGAAGAACTGGCCAACTCTCCGCCGTTTGTCATGACGGTCACGCGGGCTTCGACCCGGTGCCATACGTCCGTGGTGAGATCAAGGCCGTACGTGTGAATGCCGTTAGGCCACGCCACGGTGCCGCTCCCGCGTTCCATGTAAATGCCGAATCGCACGTGGGAAGGCGCGAGCGTGGTCGCGCCTGTATCTTCGTTCACGTCGAGGACATGGCTGGGGACGTAAATATCCTGGCTGAAGTAGAAGGTCATGACGGTCGTCTCGTCCGTCAGAACGGGCACCGTCACGTAGGGGCCTCGCATGCCCGCCGTCGCGGTGGCCGCCCTGGTTGTGCCGTCAATCCATGTGCCGGTGTTCAATGGCTCGGACCAGTGGTTCGTTTCGGGGGCCTCACCCTTCAGGAACGCGCCGGAGGCGAGCCACAACGCCGTGCCGCCAAAGGCGCTGCCGTCGGGCATCATCGAATTGAGCGCCGGGGGACTGTTGGGGAGGATATGCGTAACCTGGTTGGCGTTCTGGTTGTTGTTCTGGCCGTTGGGGCCGGTGCCGCCGGGCGTGTTCACCCTGGCCATGAAGGTGATGTCATACATGCCCGCCATCATGACACCGTCGCGGAGATCCAGGCGAAATGGCGCGATCGCGTTTCGGCCAATGACGCCCGAGCCGACGCTGCTCCACGGCTCGCCAGGATCGGTCTCCACGCTGAAATCCAGAGTGTACTTGATGTCCAGCATTTCCAAGGCCGGGTCATAGCCCGACGGCGTCCAGGCGGCCATCGCCGGACCGGCGATCAACATGGCGACAAGCATCGAACACAAATGAATTTGACGCATCTCATTCTCCTGATGAATAGAAAAGGGCAAACCTCTCCACAGCCGTACAAAACAAAACGAACACCGTCGCAACGTCTGTGCGGTGTACTGAACCCCATTGTCCCACGTTTTCCCCCTGTGTCAATCGGAAAACTGTTTTGGAGCAGCGGGGCAGGGATTCTCGTGGGATACAAAAATGGCTTGCCGGTTTGCGAGGGGGTTGTGAAAGGCGAAACGTTCCTGTGCACAACACCCTACAGCGCAAACCGGCAAGCCATCACCGCGATTATTCGTCTGTAACGGTTACATCTACATGCTTGGGCAACGGTTACGTCACTTCAGCCCGAACGTCTTTTCCTTTTTGTCGAGGTAGTACAGATAATTCTCGACCGACACGTTTGGCGGGCAGCGGTGGTCGCAGAAGGGGATGTACCCGCCGCGTTCGACGAGGGGGATGAGGCTTTCCATGTACGTGTCGATGGCTTTTTTGTCCTTGGCCATCTCCATCTTGTCGAACCCGCCCATGATGCGCAGGTCCTTGCCCCAGTCGCGGAGCAGTTCGGCGGGATGGCAGCAGCCGGCGACTTCGTACGGGAACATGCAGTTCACGCCGCCTTCGAGGAAGTACTTCAGAATCGGCCTGACGTCGCCGTCGCAGTCGATCCACCACAGGTAAATGCCATGTTTGTGAAGCCGCTGGCTGATGCGTTTGTAACGGGGCATCACGACGTCGCGGAAGAACGGGACGCTCACGATCGGGCCGTTCTTAAAGCAAATGTCCTCCCACCCGCCAGCGTAGTCGAACTGAACGTGCCCGAGCACCTGGTCAAGCCAGTGCTCCACCAGCAGGCAGCAGGTTTCAACCATGTCCTCGACCATCTCGGGATAGTCGTACAGCGCGTAGGCGAGCCCTTCGAATGTGAGCATGTTGCGGATCTGCCCGATCATCGAGCCGGACCAGACGCCCACCGGATAGTCGCGGTCGTCGGGGAACATTTTCTTCAGGTCGGCGATGTTGACGATGCGGGCGGGATCGTCGAGGCGGAAACGCTCTGCCTTGACTTTTTTCCAGTCGTCGGGCGTCTCGATGGAGCTTTTGAGGTAATGCGGAATGGTGTCGTGCCCGTCAGCGGGGACTTCGGCCAGCAGGCCGTCGCCGTTCTGGAGGATTCGCTTGTCGCCCGATTCGGAGATGATTTTGTGTTCGAAGGGCGGGCTCATCCACGTGCTGCCGCCGGCCATGGCGTAGCGGTCGAAGTTGAAGAAGATGTTGGCTTCGCCTTCGCTCTTGATGTTATTTTTGACGAAGATGTCCCACTCGCGATAGTTCTCTTCCCAGTAGCCGAACTCCATGTTGAAGCATCGGTCGATGGGTTTGTAGTGCATCTGCGCGTTGAACCGCTCGCGGTCGGTCATCGTGCCCTTCCACTTGGGACGAATCGGCGTAATGGCCATTGAAGTCTCCTGTATTGGGTTGGGTAGAGTAAATCATACGCGGGCGGTTTTGGCTAGTGAAAATGTGCAAAGTCGCGCTCGACAGAACGCCGTTCCGTGGTACACTGGAGGCTTGGCATGATCTATCGTGACATGAAGCAAAGGAGAGTGGCATGAAACATTTACTCGGAGCGGCCGTTGCTTTGACCGTGGCGGCATGGATAGCGGCGCCGGTGCAGGCTTCGCCTGTGACGGGGACGGCTATATACCCGCTCACGCCGTCTGGCGGCAACTACTACATCCCGGTTCGTGGTGGTGAGACCGGTCGCTTCATCGGCCAGTTGGGCATGGTCTGGGACGAGCCGGTCGAAGTGACCTCGCTGTCCCTGTCGATCTTTAACGATCCTGGCGACCCACGGGCTATCCCCGAGACGGTTCGCATCTACACCGCCCCGAACACGTTCGTCGATGTGCTGTTCACGCCCAAGGTGGACGGAACGCTGTACGGAGAGTATTTCCTCGATTTCTCCGCCAATCCGATCCAGGCCGTCAATTCGTACGTGGTCGTGGTGATGCTTCATGAAAAACTGCTCCCAGGGTACGGGTACTGGCACGTCGGCCTGGTCAATGGGACCATGACCTTCGGGGCCGAGTCCCTGGGCAATGACAAAGACGTCAACCTCAACAGCCAGTCGTTCGGCACCATGATGTCATTTTCGGCGGGCACGCCCGCGCCGAATTTTGGCTCTGCCGAGCGGACCAATAACGGCGACCTCGTCAACAACTACGGGAGCAATGGGGTATTGTGGGCTGCTTCCCACGCCGGAAAAACCATCGAACTGACCGCGACGTATGAGGACCTCCAGACGATCGGCTCGATCGGCCTGGCGTTTGCGGGCGACGACGGCAATCGGTACAGCCCCGCGTCCATCACCGTCGTCGGCACCGACAAAGACGGCGAACTCATCGCGACGATGGACATTGCGATCAACGCCGAGAGCGCTTTGTATGGCCGATACGCGCTCAACGATGACTTTGTCGACGTCAAATACCTCACCCTTCAGTTCGTGGTACCGCTGGATATACCAGGTACCGGATACATCGGCATTCATGAATTCCAGGCCTTTGCGCCGATTCCCGAACCGGCGACGATGAGTCTGCTGGCCCTGGGCGGCCTGGCGCTGCTGCGTCGAAGGAAGTAACGAGTGATGCGTAACGAATAACGAGGGCTTCGCGATTCCGACCGAATTGCGAAGTCCTCGTTGCTCGTTACGCGTCACTGACAGGTAACGACGATGAAGATTGCCTTGGCACAGATCAATCCGACGGTTGGCGACATTCGCGGGAACGCCGCCAGGATGGCCGACGTGATGTCGCAAGCGCGGGCGGCGGGGGCGGCGGCCGTGGTATTTCCCGAGCTGTCGCTCTGCGGCTATCCGCCGCGGGATCTGCTTCGCCGGGCGGGGTTCGTGCGGGAGTGCGCCGCCGCCGTCGAACAACTAGCCAGGCGGTGCGAGGGCATCGCCGCCGTCGTGGGATTCGTCAGGCCCAATCCGGGACCACAAGGCAGGCCGCTGCAAAATTGCGCCGCGTTCCTCGCCGACGCCCAGGTGCGGCACGTTCACGCCAAAAGTCTCCTGCCGACGTACGACGTGTTCGACGAAAGCCGCTACTTCGAACCCGGCGGGCAGGCCAGCCGGCTGGCACTCGACGGCCTGGGGCTGGGCCTGAGCATCTGCGAAGACCTGTGGGACCGCCAGGCGCTCGGGCGGGAACTGTACCGCGACGACCCCATCGCCGAGCTGACTCGGCTGGGCGTGGGCGCGATCGTGAACCTGTCGGCCAGTCCGTACCAGATGGGCAAGGCGACGGTGAAGGAATCGCTCTTCGCCCGGCAGGCTGCCCGCGCGGGCGTGCCGATTCTGCACGTCAACCAGGTCGGCGGGAACGACGAATTGATTTTCGACGGCGGCAGTTGCGTCGTCACCGCCGACGGCGAAGTGATCGCGCGGGCCAGGGCGTTCGAGGAGGATCTGCTGATCGTCGATCTCGACCGCCCTGCCGCCAACCGCGTCGAACCTCGCGAGGACGAACTGCCCCGGCTGAGCCGCGCCCTCAAACTGGGCCTGCGCGACTACGTGCGGAAGTGCGGTTTTTCCCGCGTCGTGCTGGGCGTCTCGGGCGGCATCGACTCGGCCGTGGTCGCCGCCATCGCCGCCGACGCGCTCGGGCCGCAAAACGTGCTGGGCCTGGCCATGCCAAGCCGCTACAGCAGCGACCACAGCGTCGCCGACGCCGAAACCCTGTGCCGAAACCTGGGCATCGACTACCGCCTCGTGCCGATCGAAGGCCCGCACCGCGCGTTCGACGAACTCCTCGCGCCCGTGCTGGCAGGCCCCAACGCGGGCATCGCCGACGAGAACATCCAGGCCCGCATTCGCGGCAACATCGTGATGGCCGCCTCCAACGCACAAGGCCTGCTCGCCCTCGCGACGGGCAACAAAAGCGAACTGGCCGTCGGATACTGCACGCTCTACGGCGACATGTGCGGCGCGCTGGCCGTCATCGGCGACGTGTACAAAACCACCGTCTTCCGCCTCGCCCGGCAACTCAACGCCGAAGCCGCCGGGCAGCGCATCCCCGAAAACACGATCGCCAAACCCCCCTCCGCCGAACTGAAACCCAACCAGTTCGACCAGGACAAACTCCCGCCCTACGACACGCTCGACGCCATCCTCGAACGCTACGTGGAGCAGGACGAATCCGCCGGGGAGATCGCCGCGGCCGGCTTCGACGCCGCCACCGTCGCCCGCGTGCTGGGCCTGGTCAACGCCAGCGAACACAAACGCAAACAGGCCGCCCCGGTGCTGAAAGTCTCCCCCCGCGCGTTCGGCGTGGGCCGACGCATGCCGATTGCCCAGCGATACACGCCGTAACCGACGTGCAACGTGGAGAGTACCTCGTTTACGCCAACTCCAGCCCGGCGGCCCGGAGGCGGCGCAGGATGTCCATAAGAAGTTCGTGCTGGAAGAGGGCCAACTCGCGGGCGTCCCAGGTGGCGAACCAGTACTGGGCGCTGACGGTCAGCGTGCCGGCCGCGACGGCCGACAACGCGACGCGCGGCGCGGGGTAGGTCAGCAGGCTGGCTTTGCGTTCGTCGAGAATGTCCTGGATCGTCTTCGTCGCGGCCTCGGCCAGGTCGATGGAGGTTTTCTCCGCGGGGGGATTGTTTTTCAGCGCGACCGCGAAATCCTGCCGCAGCCCCGGACAGTAGCCCAGCGTTTCGACCGGCTCGTTCGCGATGGCGGAATTCGGGATCGTCACCACCGTGCCGTCGACCGTGCGGATTCGCGTGGAGCGGAACCCCACATCCTGCACGATGCCCGTATACGCGCGGAACTTGATGGTCTCGCTCGCCAGGAACGGCTTGTCGGTGTAAATCATGAGCGAGCCGAACAGATTGGAAAGCGTCGGCTGGGCCGCCAGGGCGAACGCCAAACCGCCCAACCCCAAGGCCGTCAACGCCGCACTGACGTTCCACATCAGAATGTTCTGGGCAATGAAAAAGAAGACGCCAATCACCACAAGCGTCTTGAGCGTCTTGCGAATCAGCGGGACAAGGTAACTGTTGCCCATCAGCTTATCGGACCGCTTCACGTGCAGCCCGACGATGTACTCCACCACGGCCACCAGGCGATACACGAACCACCCGACCGCCATGGTCATCAACGCCAGCAGGACGCTCCGCCACGCGTTCAGCAGGCTGTAATCCTTCCACTCGCCCAAAATCGTGTACGTGCCCGCCAGCAGCGCGATGGCCAGCAGGAACACCGTCAGCGGCGAGCTGACCGCGTTGAGCACAATGGCCAGCAGCGGATAGGCCGCCCGGAGCGGCGAGGATTTCTCCGCCTGGCGGAACCGCCGGCTCTGCCGCCGCAACAGCGCCGACACCAGCACGCCAATGACCCACGCGACGATCAACAACCCCAGCGCGACGCTCCACTGCCACAACTGGGCCGACCCCAGATCATCCGCCAGCCGGGACCACTCATAGTCCGCCGTCTTCGACGCAAATTGCGCAAGAATAACCATGCCAAACACTATACCGGGATTCCCCACCCGTCACAATCCAAACGACGCGATCACGTCCTGGGTGACGATGTCCGCGCCGGGTTTGTAGAGTCGGCGGGCGTTGGCTTTCATGGCCTCGCGTTTGGCGTCGTCTTCCAGCAGCGACGCGACCGTCTGGACGAGTTCCCCGACCGAGCGCGTGATGGCAGCGGCGCCTTCGCGAGCGAAGAACTGCCCGTTGCCGCCCTCGTGGCCTGGGACGGGGTTGAGGAAGACCATCGGCGTGCCCTTGGCGAGGCACTCGGCGGTGGTGATGCCGCCAGGCTTGGTGATCATCAGTTCGCTGACGTGGACGAGTTCGTGGGCGCGGTCGGTGAAGGGGACGGGAAACAGCCGCGTGCCGGCTTCGGGAAGGCCGCTGAGGTCGCCCAGGAGCTGCTTGTTGCGTCCGGCCAGCACGGCTAGCGCGAGGTCCTCGCGGGCGGCGAGCAGTTGTTTGGCGATGGTGACGATCGGCCCGACGGTGAACGACGTGCCGCCGGCCAGCGTGACGATTTTTTTGTCCGCCGGCAGATTCCACGCCGTAAGAACCCGCTCGCGATCCAGCGGGGCCGTCCACTTGGCCTGAATCGGCATGCCGCTGACGAGAATCCGCGAATCGTCGATCCCCCACCGCCGCACGATGCCGGCCGTGTGCTCCGACGGCACGTAATACCGCCGCACCGCGGGACAATACCACCAGCGATGGGCTTCGACGTCCGTGACGATCGTCGCCTGCGGGACGGTCAGCCTGCCGTTGGCGACCAGCCGCTCCAGCGTCGGGGCGGCCAGGAAATGCGTGTGCAGAATCAGATCGTACGGCGTGCTGAGCACGTGCTTGACAAACCGCCGATTCACCCAGCGTTCGAAAGCCAGGCGAGGCCATTCGCGCCACGATCGGCCGGGGCGGTGCGGCGAGTTGCTCAGCGTGAACCCCAGCCCGTACAGCCAGGGCGTGTGCGCCATGGAAACCTCGAACCCGCCCGCGTAGTAGACGCGGAACCACCACGGACAGAATTCCATCAGGTCGATCCGCTCGACGCGCACACCAGGCCTGCCCTCCAGACGATCCTGAATCGTCCGGGTCACCTGATTATGCCCAGCCCCCACCGAAGCGGTGACGAGCAGGACGGTTTTTTCAGTCAGGCTCGACATGGCGAGATTGTGGCATGTTCCGTAAGGAAAATCTACCATTTTGACAGATTTCATTTTGTCACATATGATTGATCGTACACCGATGAACCTGACGCACGACGACATCCCGGAAACGTACGCGGAGTTGGCGGAATTATTCATGCCGAGGCCATTGCATGATGACGTGGATTATCGCAACGCCCTGGCCGTGATGGATGCCATGGCGGGCTTTGATATGAACGCGGACCAAGAAGACTATTTCGACGCCATCGCCACGTTCGTCGAAAAATATGAGGCCGTGCATCACGCCATCGACGGCAAAAAAATGACGCCGGTCGAATTGATTCGCAGCCTCATGGACGAGCACGACATGACCGAATCCGACCTCGGCAGGCTGTTGGGAGACCGCAGCCTGGGCCATCGCATCCTGACAGGCCAGCGCGAACTGAGCAAGGCGCACATCCGCGCCGTAGCGGAACATTTTCGCATCAACCCGGCGGCGCTGCTGTAGAATAATTTTCGCCACGAATTACGCGAATGATTTCTGAGAAAATTCGCGTAATTCGCGGCGAAAGTTGTGTCACACCAGATTCCCCGTCCACAATACTTTGGGCTCCGCCGCGGCGGGCCAGGGGATTGTGTAGTCCATGCCGGGGAACAAATCGAACAGGTTGTCCGACAGCGGGTGGTCGCCGTTCAGATCTACGCAGACGCCCCAGATGTAGGTGGGGCTGGTGAAAATGGCCTGGCCGTTGTGTACGCGGACGGTCACTTGCGGTGTTGGCCAGTGGAGGTCTTTGAACAGGGGTTCGAAGAGTTTGTTTCTCGCGATGACCTGGCCGACCTTTCCGCTATTCTCGTCCCGCCCGGCCTGTCGGAGAATGGCGAAGGCCATGGTTTGTGTGCGGTCGGGCCAGTCGGCGGCGGGGAACGTCGCCAGGCGTGTCGATCCGTTTGGCGCCAGCGTGACGGCGACGGTGCGGTCCATCGGATAGCCGCCCGCCAGCGCGAACACGCCGTACTGGAGTTGCGCCCGCACGGGCTCGGCGGTGTCGTTAACGCCGAAGACGACCACCTCGTCGCCCTCGGTCGCGAGCACGACATTCACTGGCTGCATCGCCCGCCGGACCGCCCAGAACGCCGGCGTGCGGCGGAGGTAGTAGTCCACGATCGTCCACGACCGCGACGCCGGCCAGGTGTCGTTGTACATCCAGAAGATCGACGCCGCCGTGTCGAACATGCGGCGGCGAAAGTTGTCGCAATATTCCCGCAGCGCCTCGCCCTGGAGCAGCCCGGCGCGGAAGGTGTATTCCTCGACGCTCATCGAGCGTTCCGGCCGGCCCAGCCAGTGCTCGAACTGCACGGACGGCAGGCTTGGCTCGGCCCAACTGTCGACGGAGTTGTCGTGCACCTGCCACGCGAAGTTGCCGACCTTCTCCTCGCCCCCGCCGAAACACGCCCGCATCGTCGGCAGCGACACAGGCCCCAGCCAGCCGCCCTCGTTCGGGAAGCGGCAGTCGTATGTGCGGTACTCGCGGAAGTCGGGATTCCACATCCCCACGCCCCACGGATGCTGATCGCCGGTGTGGAAATCGTTGGGCGTGCGGACGTCGGGCGAGAACGGCGAACTGGGCAGGTAAAACCGCGTCGGGTCCTCCTCGCGGAGAATCCGCGGCAGCGTGAGGTGGAACATCGCATAGTCGGGCATCACCACGCCGCGCTTGTCGTAGCCCCACTCCCAGTTGCCCCATTCCATTTCGTTGTTGCCGCACCAGATCACCAGGCTGGGATGGCTCGCCAGCCGACGCACGTTGTATCGGGCCTCGGCGCGCACGTTGTCGTGGAAGGCGGGGTCGGTTGTCGGGTAGCGGCCACAGGCGAAGATGAACTCCTGCCAGACCATCACGCCGCGGCGGTCGCAGAGGTCGTAGAAATCGTCGCTCTCGTACATGCCGCCGCCCCAGACGCGCAGCATGTTGAAATTCGCCTCCAACGCGCGGTCCACCAGCGTTTCGTACCGCGCGCGGTCGCAGCGGAAGAAGATCTGATCTGCCGGCACGAAGTTGCCGCCCTTGGCGAAAATCTTGCGATGGTTGACTTCGATGATGAAATATCGGCCGTCGACGGGATGCGGCTGCTGGTTGATGACGACGCGCCGGAACGCCAGCCGACTGGTGCGGGCGGCGATTTCGCGCCCGTCGATTTCCAGCGTCGCGCGGAGCGTCTGTAGCGGTTGCTCGCCGTGCCCGACAGGCCACCAGAGCGGCGGATTGTCCACGGTAAACTCGCACTGCACATAGCCCTCGCCAGGCGACACCGTCACGTCGCACACGACGCGCTGGCCAGTCTCGGCGACCTCCACACTCAGCCGGGCGGGAACGTTCTCCGTACCCAAACCGTTCACGTGAAGCCTCGCCTGCACGCGAGCCGATCGCAAATCTTCGGCCACCGTCACCAGAGGCACCAGCCGATCCGCCGTCACCGCGTCGCTCGTCCATTCCAGCCGAACTCCGCCCGTGATGCCCACGTTGATCAGCCGCTGCGACCAGTCCCATGAAAACTGGCACTGCGGCTTGCGAAGCCAATGTCGTTTGTGCAGCTTCTGCTCCAGTGAATTGTTGTAGCCCTCGCCCTGCCGCTCGGCGACGTCCCACAGCCCGCCGTCCAGATGCACGGCCAGCACGTTCTCACCCTCGCGCAACGCGCCCGTCACCTCGACGCGGCAGGGATAGAAGACGTTGGCATGCTTGCCGACTTCCTGCCCGTTGAGCACGACGCTCGCGACCAGGTCGAGCTGGTCGAACACCAGCCACGCGCGAACCCCCGCCGCCCGAGCCTCCGCCGGCGCGGCAAACGTGCGGCGGTAACTCCAGAACATCTCCTCGACCCACCGGCACGCCAGCACGTTCGTGCCGACGTACGGATCGGCGATGATACCCTGCCGCCACAACTCCAGATGCATCTCGCCCGGCACGGCCGCGTCGAAATACCTCGCCATGTCCGTCACGTCCCGCTGCGCATACTCGGTCCGCCCCCGCTGCCCGTCGGTCCACCGAACCTTCCACGTCCCGTTCAAATCAAGTTGCGATATCATTACTGTTCCTTTTTCTTCGCAAATTTCACTCTGAGAAAACGTTTTCAGCGGCTTGCCTCTTTGCGCTGTCGAACGTTCCAACCACCAAAACGCGAATCTCGTCGACTTCCAAAAGACCGAGCGGGATTACACGGATTAGCGAATTAAAGGATGTTCGTTCCAAAACAGCAATCCTTTAATCCTGTAATCCGCGTAATCCCGCTCGGTCTTCGCGAAAACGCCAGATCACGTTTCATCACACACAACGTTCTACAGCGCAAGCCGGCAAGCCATATCACATATCACTTCGTCAGTCGTTCGATCAGCGCATCCACCGCCTTCTGGGCATCCCCACCGTTGGCGGCGATGTGGAGTTTTCGGCGTGCCAATGGCCAGCGGTCTTCGACCTTTCGGATGGCCATGATTTCGCCGCTGAAGGAGAAGTAGCTCCACATGCTTTGGCCTTTTTCATCGAGCAGCGCGTAGCGGCGGGAGAGGGAGACGACGGCGCGCCCCTCGCCCGGCCAGGCGTACGTGGCCGTGAAAGGCAGGTGCGGGCCGTACAGGACAGGCCAATTCCAGAATGCTCCGTGCAGGGCCATGTCGTTGTTGGTCCACTCGTTGCCGATGAAGATGAGGGCTTTGTCGTAGTTGGTGACGCGCTGGTCGGCGCCGCCGTCGAGTCGCTCGGCGCTGGAGGTCTGCTCGACGGCCTCGACATTCAGGTCGAGTTTCTCGCGGAGGAACAAGGCCAGTGTATCGGCGGCGGGTTTGTTTTCCGGCTGACCGTAGCTGATGACGACCGTCTGTTTCGGCGCGGGGTTTTCGGGATCGACGGCCGTGCCGGGCGCCGGCGGGATCGGGCCGTTCAAACTCTCCAGCCACGGTTTGATGTCGGCGGCGGTCAGGATCGTCACGCCCTTGACAGCCTTGCCGCCGGCGAGCGCTTTGCATCGCGCGAGGACGTCGGCCTTGTCGCGGCCTGGGAATTTCGCGGGGGCCACCAGATCAATCTCCGGCGACTCGCTGTACGCGAGCATCATGATGTAGCCGCTGGGCAGCGAGACGGTGAACGTCACGCCCGTCTCGTCCTTCTCGAATCCCACGGGCACGTTGCGGGCGACGTCCCACATGGCCTGGATCTTCGGATTGTTGATGCGGCATTGATACGTGTGTTTGGAGAGGTACATATTCACCGCGCCGCGCGGGGAGATGTAATGCACCTCGCGCGTCGAGATGCCCAGGTACTGCGTGCCTTGGCCGTTGGCGCCTTGCGGCTGACGCGGGAAGAACCGCAGGGCCATGTCGGGCACTTCGCGGGTGGTCTGGAGTTCGTGGGCGTCGCCTCGCGGGTCGCCGACGCTGCGGACATGGAAAAAATCGCCGTCGGTCTGCGAGAAGCCTTTGGGTAAACTCAGCCCCAGCGCGGCGGATTCCTTGCCCTGGAATCGTTCGATGTCGGCGAAATCCACGCCGAATTCCGGCTTGTAGCCGAGCTGCTCGCAAAGGAACTGCCGCAGCCAAACCGCCCGGTCGATCTGCTGCGGCTCGCGGACATAGTACGTGTACGTGCGGTAGAAGCCAATGCTGGTCCGCTCGGCGATAACGGCCTCGGCGCCGAACGGATACCCCATCAACACGGCCTTGCCTTTGCCGAATTCGTTGAGCGTAATGGCAGGCCCGCCGTTTTCGTACGTGGCGAGTTTCCTGATACTCGCCCCGCTCGGTATGTAGATCTCCTGGAACGGAGGTTTGCGGTCGGTGGACTGCGCCCACCGCCCAGTGAACGCACCGCGCGGAATCGTAATCGTCAGCGGCGTGTCCTTGACGGCCTCGCTGACCGTGCCCGACGCGTGCACGCCGAGAACCTTCGCCAGCGGCGATTTCAATGCATACGGAAGCGTCTTCGGCCCCCCCATAAATTCATGGGTCACCTTCCGGGGCCGACCGTACGTATCCACATGGCCCGGCACCGTGCTGGCAATCAGCGTCCCGCCCGCAGTCACCCACTCCTCAATCGCCTTGGCCACGTCATCGTCCATCGCCTGGGCCGCCGGCAGGATCAGCACTTCCAGGCCGGAATTTGTCAGCCAGCCTTCGCGGATTAACTTCTCGTCCACGCGAGTGTATGCCAGTTTGGATGCGCCCAGCAGCCAGTCCCAGCCAAGCGTTTCGTCGTAAATCGAACTGTAATGCAGGTCGATCGTCGCGCGCGGGAACATCAAGCCGATGCGTTGAGGCCTCGGCGCGGTCGCCGCCACCGTGGGGCCCAGCGAATAAATCAGCCGGTTCGTCATCCAGTGATTGTGAATGTCGTGCCAGCCGAGCTGGTAATCCATGTAGCCGTGACATAACCACACGTAAAAATACCGCGCCAGGTTGCCGGGGTCGGTGAAATTCATCCACAGATAATCGCGGTAGAGGCTTTCGACGAGGTCCGACAGCCTGCTGCCGAATCCCGGCGGCTCGCCGCTGCGGATCATGAACGGCAGGTCCTCGTTTTTCGGCCCGACGCCGGAGAACTGGGCGATGTCGTCGCTTTCACCGAGGAAGCCGCCCCAGATTTTTTCGCCCACGCCCGCGATGCCGTCGTGGTCGCCGAATTGCCGCATCTCGGCGATGATGAGTTTGTCGGGGAAGGCCGCCTCGGCAAGCTGGCGTTTGATGGCCAGATAGTCCCGCACGTACGCGCGGCGGAAATGGAGGTAGTCGGTCTTGATGACGGGCGGGTATTCGAACGGCAGCCGCCACTCGTAGCCGTCGCGGAAGTCGTCGCCCAGGGCGTCGCGGATGGCCTCGGTGGATCGGTTGTACTTGGTCATCAGGAAGCCGCCCCAGGAGCGGTGCGTCTGGAGGTCGAATTCGTATCGGCCCTTGGTGTCGAATTCTTTCCAGATGGCCTTGACGCCTTCGGGCGCGTCGTCGCCGGGCGGGTTGGGGATTTGCGGCCAACTCATATAGGCCGAGCCGGCGGCTTCGTTAAATTTGTCGCACCGTTCGTATTTTCGCGCCAGCCATTCGTGCCACCGCGTCTTATTCCAGGCCTCCCAGTCCTCCCGCGCCGCTTCGATGAGTTCGCGAACCGGAATCTGAAGTTCGTCGAAGGATGTGTACGACGTGCCGGCGGCGGCGTTGAGTTTGGCGATCTCGCCGTAGCGGGCCTTCATGAACGCTCGCCAGCGCTCGGCGGCGAATGGGGAGTAATCCACGGCCTCGGGGAGGTCGGCCCAATTGGAGCGTTCCAGATGGATGGCCGCGATGGTGTCGTACAGACCTCGGCTGCGAAGTTCCCTGGCCATCGCGTTGAGGTAGTCGCCGTACGCTTTGGCGACGGCGGGGTTGAACAGTTGCACCTGCCCGCCGAGGGCGAACGTGCCGTCGTTGTGCCGCGCGATCATGTTCGCCTGTACGTCAGTGGCGAGGTATTCCGGCAGCGACGGCGTGTAGGCGCTCCAGATCCACCAGCGGCTGGCGACGAATTGTTTGTGCTGGGCGGCCTGCTGCTCGTCCGTCAGCCGTCCGCCCATCGTGGGCAGTTCCAGCAGGTATTTGCAGCGACGGTCCTTCAAGGCAGCGACCATGTCGGTGAGTTTCGTGAAGTCGTACTGTCCCGGCCCGGTGCCGTTGACGCCCCACGCACCCAGCGGCTGTTCGCTGTAGAAAAATGCATTGCCGGCGTCGCGGAATTTCGCGGCGATATACATCGGCCCGACATCGAGCGTGCGGTTCCACCACGCAGCCGGGTGATCGGCCGGCGGATCCAGCGGCAGCCGGATGCCGACCATCGGCCCCGCCTTGCGCCACGCCTCGCGCTGCGGATTGGCCCAGGGTTTGGGTTCGACAAACTTCGCCGAAATGCCGCGACGTTTCGCCTCGTCGTTCAGCGATGTTTGCAATTGGCCTTTCAACGTGGCCGCGTCGGCGGCGTAGGCAAGCACCTGCGTCGCCGCCAGGGCCAGCTCGTTCCGCCAGAAAACGATCTCCTGCTCGATGCCCGGGGCATCGCCGCTGTCGCGGGCGAAGCGGACGCTCTGAATGCCGTCGTCGACACACTTAACCAGTTCATACAGCCGCGTGCCGCGCTTGACCATCGCCTCGGCGTCGGCATGCAGGAGGATGGCTTCCGTTCTGGATCGTTGTTTCAGCCACGGCGTCAGGTACCCGCTCAACTCACGGCAGGCCAGCGCGTCGTCCCACGCCGCGCCCAGGGCCATGCGGACCGACTCGCAATCCTCGCCCAGCGCCGTCACGGGCTGATTGAAATAATCCGCCCGCACATCCACCGGCGACGTGCCCGCCGAACCGCCCGCCCGCATCGCGGGCCGCAACTCGTCCGCACACCCACCGATCCACAACAGGGCCGCCAGCAACGGAACGATTCTCGTGATCATGATGACCTCTTTTCGGATAGGCACTTGTGACGCGACAAAGGCGACGCGTCACTTATACCACACCGCGCGGGGTGTTGCCACAGTCTCATGACATGCCCCGTGGCGAAGGACGTACATCACGTTTGTGAATAGCCTAATCCGGCCGCAGGCCCTGCCATTTTGCGTTGTAGATCGTTGTGGCAGGCAAAACGTTCTGTCGTTCACAACGTTTTACAACACAAAATGGCAGGGCCTGCGGCCAGTTATGCCTACATACGAAAGTCGCGCGAAAAAGAGGGATATACGTGCATGTGCCTCGTAACATGACCAACGCGGGCGCTCGCGCCCGCGTCACGTAACTACCACACATCCAACTCGCCGACGATTTCTTCCACGACGTCCTTGATCGTGACGATACCCGTGTGTCGCCCCGTTTTGTTGCTCACCACGGCCAGCACGCGGCGATGACGCTGCATGTGGTACAACGCTTCCGTGATGGAATGATCCTCCTGCAACACCAGCGGCACCGTCGCGCAGCGAGACGGCGCCCGGTCGTCGCAGCCCAGCAGCACGTCGTACAGATCCAGCACGCCCGCGACCTGGCCGTGGTCGTCCATCAGCGGCAGCCGCCAGTGATTCTGTGCTCGCAGCAGCTCCATCAGCTCGGCCCGGCTGACGGTGACCGACGCCTTGACCACCTTGGGCATGGCAATCATCACGTCGCTCAGCCGCTTGTCCTCGATGTGCATGACCCGGTCGGCCATCACCGACTGCTGATGCGTCAGCACGCCGCTGGCCTCGCCCTCGGCCACCAGCGACGGCAGCACCTCGTGCGTCAGCAGCGAATGGCCGATCGACCGCGGCGTCCGGCCCAGCAGCTTCATCAACAGCCACGAACACCCTCGCGCCAGCCCCGCCACGCCCAGGGCGTTGTAAATCACGTGCGAACCCCACAAAAACAGCGACAACCGATACGTCAACGCGTCGCCGTACCGCTGCGCGACGCTCTTGGGCACGCTCGAATCCAGCACGAACAACACCACCGTCGCCACCGCCAGCGTCAGCCACTCGGCGTTCTGCGTCACCCCGGCGGCAATAAACAACGCGCTGATGGCGAACGTGGCCATGTACTCGCTCGCGTTGGACCCGATCAGCAGCACCGCCAGCACGTTGTTCATGTTGCGGAGCATCTTCCGCAGCCGACCCGCGCGAACGTTGCCCGCCTCGGCGTTCAAATCCAGACGCATCCGGTTGAGCATGTACACGCCGGTTTCCAGGGCCGAGTACATCGCCCCCAGCAGAATCGCCAGGAACAGGCTCGTCCACAGCGCCAGCCAGGTTCCGGTGGAAACCGCCAGGACGGGCGGCAGCAGGATCGAAAGCGGCGGGGTCATGCCGTCGCCTCCGTTTCTTCCATCAGTTCCAGCCGCAATTTGTTGACGCGGCGGCGGCGTGTGGAGACGACCGAGAATTTCAGGTTGCGATAGCGAGCTTCGTCGCCGGGTTTGGGCATGCGGCCCAGGAGCGAAACGAGAAATCCGCCGACGCTGGTGATGCGGGCGGCCACCAGGTTCACGCCCAGCACGTCGGCCAAATCGTGGATCGGCAGGTCGCCCGCGAGCAGATATTGGTTGTGTGCCAGCCGCTCCACGGCCGGCTGGACGGGGCCGTCGGCGGCGTCGGGAATGTCGCCGACGATCTCCTCGACGATGTCCTTGAGCGTGACCAACCCCGCCAGGCCGCCGTATTCGTCCACCACCATGGCCATCTGTTTCCGCGTCACGCGGAACTGCACCAGCAGCCGCTCCACCACGCCAGCGGCGGGAACAAACGGCACCTTCACGGCCAGATCACGCAGCGGCGTGGCCTCGCTCAGCAGCAGGTCCTTGCCATAGATCACGCCCACCACCGCGTCCGGCTGCGTGTCATACACGGGGATCTTCCGCAGGTGCGACTCCTGGAACAGTTTGGCCAGTCCCTCGCGGCTGTCGTGGATGTCGTACGCGATCATGTCCACGCGGGGCACCATGATGTCGCTGACACGGAGGTCGTTGAGCTGGACGATTTCCCGCAGCAGCCGGCTGGCGTCGTGCGCGATGATGCCCCGCTTGGCCGACAGTTCCAGCAACGACGCCAGCTCGTCGGACGTGATCTCGCGCGACGACACCGACGGCGCGACGATCCGCAGCAGCGGATTCACCAGCAGTTTTTCCAGCACCCAGAGCACAGGCAAAAGCCCGCGCGACAGGATCAGCACCGGATAGGCCGCCAGTTGCGACCACCCCACCGGCGCGGCGAACCCTAGCAACTTGGGCACCATCTCGCCCACCAGAATCAACGCCAGCAGCGGCACGACCGACATCGCCACCGCCACGACGGAATGGCCTCGCTGCTCGACATCCAGCACCATCACAGCGGTCAGGCCCGCCAGGGCGGTCGTGACCAGGAGGTTCATCAGCAGCAGCGTATTGAGGATGCGGCGTGGCGTGGCGAGCAGTTTCGGCACCAGCCGGGCCAGGCGGTTATGGCTGTGCCGCATGCGATACAACTGCCCCGGCGACAGGCTGAACATGGCCGCCTCGGTCCCGTTGACGCACGCCGCCAGGACCAGCGACACCAGCATCGCCACCAGGCTGAACGCATGGCACATCAAAAAATCAGGCCAATCCATCCTGCCCTCGATCGACAGATTTCACATTTTTCCTAACTTCCACGGTTGACATTTACAATTTACACGTTATTCCTATACTCGTAACGATGGCTTGACGAACGTCATTAGATAGTGGCTGCGTTTCCTTTCAAGCGTTTTCTCGTTGCGGACGTTGTTTTTCTGTCGCCCCACGTCGTGGTCGCAACGGAAAACCGGCATGTCGTGAGCAGGTGGCGGGTCGTGAAGTCGGAAAGATTTGCAAAACGCAAATTCTCTCATTACTTTGCGTTCATGTAACCGATAGGCAGTAACGCAGGACGTGACAAACATCGTGTGGACGTTTTGCCCATGAATCGCCTGGCCGATTTGACTGTTTTGGATGAATGATGCGTAAGGTGGACAGGCTTTGCGATTCACGGGTTTGGCGCTCTCGCGGCGTGCGCGGGTAACGGAATCCCGCGGCGGTTTCAGGCACTCGTCAGGAAATTGCAGGTGGACATCGTGTCGCGACATCTCTCAACCTTCGCCATCGCCGAAATGCTCAAAGTCGACCCCGGAAGCGTCGCCAACTGGATCGACCAGGGGCTGCTCAAAGCCCATCGCACGCCAGGCAAGCACCGCCGGGTGGCCTCGGGCGACCTCATCAAGTTTCTCCGCGAACAAAACATCCCCGTGCCGCAGGAAATGGGCGTTCAGCCGACACCGACGCGGATCCTGATCGTCGATCAGCCCGTCAACGCGCAGGCGATTCACCGGGCCATCAAGGCCAAGCACGCCGACTACGATATCACCGAGGCGCACGACGGTTTCCAGGCCGGCGGCGCCGTCGCCACCACCCATCCCGACGTCATCCTCCTGGACCTCAACGTACCGGGCATGGACAGCTTCGACATCTGCCGACAAATCAAAAGCCGCCGCGCCGACCGCGACCGACCGCAAGTGCTCGCCATGACCGCGCAGCCGTCACTCGAAATCGACCGGAAAATCCACCAGTGCGGTGCCCGACTCTGCCTGCACAAACCGCTCAACTTCGACCAACTCCTCCGCGAAGTCGACGCCAGCCTGCACTACGTCCCCGCGACGCCAACACACAGCTACACGACGGCGTAAGACGGGAGACGGGACAGTGAACGGCGATATGGCTCTGCCTGTTTGCGCCGCAAAACGTTCCGTGCGCCAAATGGTACATCATCCGACTTCGCGAAGACCGAGCGGGATTACACGGAGTAAAGGATTTATGGATTTTGCATTGTCGTTCCACACGGTAATCCCGCTAATCCTTTATACTCCGTGTAATCCCGCTCGGTCTTCGCGAAGTCGGCAAGGTGCTCGTTTCACTGACAGGAACATTCCACAACGCAAACAGGCAGAGCCAGATCGTCGCGCTTCCGCCTTCCGCCGGCGCGCATTCGTTTTTTCTCTGCGTTCTCTGTGTCTCTGTGGTAAAGTTCTGCGAGATTCCTCGGAACTAATCTACATCAAGGAGACACGCGTGAGCGAGAACCGGATTGAAATCGTTAACGGCAAGCGGCGGGCGGTGTTTGTGCGGGATGAGGACGGCTGGAAGCCCGACTGGTTCTACGAGGGCGATCGGCCGATGTTGCGGTTCAAGGATCACGAATGGCTGTCGATCGGGCACATTCATCCGACGGCGGCCTGCCGCGGCGAGAAGGTCGGCAACAAGGCGGTCTTTCGCGGCGAGATTCTGTATGGCACGGTCAAGGTGGCCTGGAGCGTCACCATCAAGCCAGACCGCGCGTGCAAAGGCTTCCTGGTCGAAACCGAATTCACGCCCGAGGGCACGATCGAGCTGATGGAATCCTTCACCAGCTACGAAACACCCTACGAATACGACGGCACCGAGCACGTCACGACGGTCATCGGCCAAAACCCGATCACGCAGTGGAAGGGCGCCGAACGCATCACGCCCAAGCAGTGGGCCCATCCGATGTGGTGCTACAACCGCGACGAGTTCGTTCACATGACAGGCCCGTGCGACACGCCGCTGCTGGTGCAGTCGGTGGCCAACGCGGACGGCAGCAACGCCCGCCACACCGCCATCGTCGGCGACTGGAACGTCTGCTCCGTTCACGAAGCCTTCGCCACCACCACGCGAACCGTGACCACCGGCGACCGCGAATGGGGCGAAAACGCACGCGACAAGCACCGCGGCTACAAGTACATCGTCGCCGGTGTGAACTGGTCCAGTTCGCTGGCGAAGGACCCGAATATCATGTACGACGCCAAGCGCCGCCAACGGCAGCGGTTGTACATTACCTATGCGTCGACGCTGCCGCACGGGCGGCTTGACGAGTACCTGATGGCCGCGTGGCAGCGGGCGGCCGCCATCGACATGCCCGCCGACGGCGCGATGGAGATGTACGACCTGGCCCTGTCGCGCGGTGTGACGTGGTCAGCGGCCGTCCGCTGGCTGCGGGATATTTTCACCACCGGCTCCGCCGACGGGCTGTTCTATCCCGATCGAGGCATCCGAACCTACGCGCCAGGCACGAGGCCCAAGGCGCCGGTGGATTTCAGTTGGAGCTGGTGGCCGCAATGGGCGGGATACTTCCACTACCAGGCGATGCTCACCAACGACGCGGCCCTGAAGTCCGCCTGCCAGCGGTACGACGACAACTTCGCCGCGGTCACGCAGACCCACGTCGACGCGGACATCATCAGTGTCTCCTTCGTGCCGGCGATGAAGTGGGTCGCGACCGCCGGAAAGGGCTCGCCGCTGGCGGCCGCGTTGCACCGCAGCATCGAAACCAGCTACGCCAAAAGCGTCGCCGATAACGGCACGCCGCGGCAGCACGACCACGGAAATCAGGCCGTCCGGGCGGAAAATTTCCTCCTGGCCAGTCTGGCGTACGACGACGCCAAATTCGCCAGGCAAGGCCTGCTGCTGCTGGAAGAAATCAACGCCGCACTCGACGGTCGCTTCTGGACCTTCGGCGGAACGAGCTGGGCGGACCTTTCGCACGGCGGTCAGCCCCGCCCGATGGGCTACGGCCATGCCATCGCCGCCAACGTCCGGGCCTTCCAGCAGACGCGCGACGCCAAATACCTCGACGACGCCCGGCGGTTCGCCCGCCTGCTGATTGCCACCAGCGTCATGACGCACGACGGCTCGCCCTCGCCGGACTTCGACTGGCGAGGCTGGTGCCACGGCACCATGGGCGGTCGCGATCAGCACGCCCAGTGCCCGCCCTGGGAAACCTCCAACGCCCTGATGTGCATGGTCGAACTGATGGCCGAACAGGATCTCGACAGCGGCTGCTACGACACGCTGTGGTACTACGAACGCACGGGCCTGGCCCAGTTCCCCAAGGCCCGCACGCATAAACGCATCTGGGATCCGACGATGAAAATCGTCCGCTTCGTCCCTCGCGAAAAACTCGTCAGCGAACGGGACTTCTACGACGTCCTGCCGTTCCTTGCCTACGAAAACCCCGCCGACCAGACCCTGCTGGCCAGCTACCAGGGCAGCGACTGCCTCGAAGGCGAACTCCTCTTCGGCGGCGGACTGGCCAAAGCCGACGACCCCCGACTGAGCATCCTCGTCCCACAGGCCGCCCTGATGGACCCCGCGGTAACCCACCGCCGCGTAATGAAGGTGTGGAACCCCACGACCAAGGCCATCGAAACAACCCTCCGCGTAGTTTGGCCGGATGGCAGCGTGGCGAGCCAACCGCTGAAGGCGCCGTCACGCGAAGTGGTGACGGTGGAGTTCGTGAAATAAAACGGAACGCCAAAACGTTTTCAGCGGCTTGCCGGTTTGCGCTGTAGAAGGTTCCAGTCGACACGATGCCCGTTGTGTCGACTGGAACCTTCTACAGCGCAAACCGGCAAGCCGCTGAAAACGTTTTGGCGTTCTTCACCCCTCGACGTTCGCACAAACGGAATCACTCCATTTTTCCAAAAAAAAACGGGCGGCCCTTTCGAGCCGCCCGCGGCAGCCGGCCTGAACAAATCGACCGGCCACCAACAGCAGATTGTCAACGCAACTACCCTCTTTTCACTATGTTGGCGTTGCCTCCTGAGGCAACAACGTTCACGATGTTCAACGAGCGAAGCATCAGACTCAGAACCATCTCCTTTTTTGAATGCCGTGTGGCTTCCGAAAGCCACCCGTCCTCCCTCTCATCACGCCATTGCCACCTCCAAAATCCTCCAAAATGGTATCATCTATACAATGGAAACATAAGATATGGATTATGGAAACACCAAATAATCCACCAGTCTGATAGATTATTTAGTAAAGATCCCCATTTTTGCGACGAGTGCGTCATGCCGATATTGTCTCGGTTCTATGTACAAACGACATTTCGGCTTCGTGTGAGTAGAGCGATTTGCGAATAACTTGTCGCATCCCTTTTAGCCGCGAATATCGCGAATTTCTTCAGAATCATTCGCGAAATTCGCGTAATTCGCGGCTAAAAATTGCGACATCTCAGTCTTGAATCGCTCTAGGCGTTGGCATGCAGGGTAATCGCATCGACCACTTGCCGTGCGTGGGTGTCAATCCCACTCGATGACGACTTTGACGGCGGTTCGGTCATGGCGGGTGAGTTCGAGGGCCTGGGCAAAGTCGCGGGCGTTCAGGCGGCCGGTGATGAGGCGTTCCAGTGGCAAAGTGCCCCCGGTGGCCAGGGCGACAGCGGCAGACCAGGCGTCGGCGGAGGCGTTGGAGCCGATCAGTTCGAGTTCCTGGTGGAGGAGTTGGTTCCAGGGGAAGTCGGCGCGGGCGGCCCCGTAATCGCCGATGACGAGGATTTTCGCGCCCCGCCCCGCCGCCCGCATGGCCGCGGGCATGGCCGACGGGCCGCCGCTGGCTTCGACGACCGTGCCGAAACCACCGTTCCCTTTGGCCAGGTGTTCCACGTCGGCTGGATCGTGGTAGTTCATGACGGCCGACGCACCCAATGCCGACGCCAATGCCAGCCTCGCGGGCCTGCCGCCGACCAGCACGGTCTCCACCCCCGCGCGACGCAGCAACAGGAGCATCAACAGCCCGATCGGGCCATCGCCGAGAATCAACGCGGGCCGCGGCGCCTCGCGTGACGCGGGCGTCTCGCCCGCGTTGTGCGTTCCACAGGGCTGGTTACTAGAATACGATAAGACACCTTCGCCGTCCCGCGCGGGCAAGATGCCCGCGAGACACGAGGGCGAGACGCCCTCGTCACGTTCATCGCCGCGCAGCCGACGCATCGCCCGCACGCAGACCGCCAGCGGCTCGATCAGCGGCGCTGCCCACAGCGGGAAATCCGCCGGAAGCGCGTGAACCAACCGGGCCTCGGTGAGAAAGAATTGGCCGTAACCGCCGGGATGCTCGAAGCCCACCTCGCCGCCGTCGGCGAGCACGTTTTCCGCCACGCAAGGTCTGCCGACAAGCGACGCATCCACGCCGGCGCCGACGCCGTCCACCACGCCCGACCACTCATGGCCGGGAATCGACCCAAACCCCGTGCGTTCCCACCCGGCGATCATTTGCAGGTCGGTGGCGCAAATCCCGCAGGCTGCCGTGCGAATACGAACCTGCCCAGCGGCCGGCTCGGGCGTCGGCAGCGTCTGCCATTCCAGTGTTCCAGGACCAGTGTTGACGATGGCGTTCATACAGTCTCCGTGACGAGGGCGTCTCGCCCTCGTGTCTCGCGGGCATCTTGCCCGCACTGGCTGTGGAACAGATCTATCATCCTCCACCGCCCAGCCCCATGGAGCGCACAACGCGGGCGGGACGCCCGCGTCACGTTTACACTTCGATCATCACCTTGTTCCGGCTGGGCTGTTCCATGACCGCGATGGCCTGGTGGATGTCCCGCAGGGCGAAGCGGTGCGAGATGATTTTTCCGGGGTCGACCAGGCCGGATTCCATCAGGCGGATGGACTTTTGCATCGCCAGCGGCGTGGTGCCGAAACTGGCGTCCATTCGGCCTTCGAGGAAATGCGTCAGCCCGCCGTCGAGTTCGAACGTTTCGTGCGTGGTGATGCCAAACACGTTCCACCGCGTGCCTCGCCTCCGGAGGTCGGTCATGAGTTTGACGGCCTGGATCGGCCCGGCGGCTTCGACGATCAGGTCCGGCCCGTTGGGCAGGATCTCGACCAGCGCCCGCTTGACGTCGCCGGCCGAGTCGATCGCGTGCGTCGCGCCGAGTTGCAACGCGTTCTGCCGGGCGTAGGCACTGGGGTCAATCGCGACCAGCCGACCCGCGCCCGCGGCCCGCGCGACCATCAAACACAGCAGTCCGATCCCGCCCACACCGATCACTACTACGTCGTCGCCCACCTGCATCTGGCTGTACTGAATCACGCCTTTCCACGCGCCCGAGAGCGGTTCGGCCAACGCGGCCGCGTCGAACGAGACATTCGCGGGTTTGTGGAACAGGCAGGACTCCGCGGTTTTCATGTACTCGGCGAACGCGCCCGGCCAAACGTCGGGAGGCCCGTCGCCACCGGTCGTGAACGCGTGCTCGCAGTAGTGTGTGTTGCCGTCCTTACAGTGCCGGCACGCGCCGCAGAACCCCGACGGCTGACAGATCACCTCGTCGCCTTCCTTGAAGTGCCGCACGCCCGACCCGACGGCAGCCACCACACCGGCAGGCTCGTGCCCGGCGATAAACGGAAACGTCACGTTCCGCCGGATGCCCCGAATGGCCTTGTAATCCGTCGCGCAAAACCCGCACCGACGAATCCGCACGACAACTTCCCCATCGCCCGGCGTGGGCGTGGGCACGTCCTTGAGCACCAACTTATCAAAATCTTCCAGTACGGCGGCCAGCATGGGGACTCCTTCACGGTTTCACGTTCGCAAACACATTGGGGAAATTGTAATCAACGTCCAGAAAAAGCCAATAGCCAAGGTTCCCCTGCCAGCGGCAATCGCATGGTACGTGACGCGGGCGTCTGGCCCGCGTATGGCGCGGACATCTTGCCCTCGCGGACCGTTCCACACGGGTGACGTCATGCGAAAAACAAGATATTTCACCGCCGGTACATGCGTTTGCCCTGCACTATCGCGCACCATTGGCGCGCAGCCATGCCTTGATGTCTTCACTACCCGCCACCGACAGAGGCGTCCGCCCGTTATCGAGCGCGGCGTTGACGTCCGCGCCCTGTTCCTTCAGCCATTTCATGACATCGAGATGGCCCTCCGCAGCCGCGATGAACATGGGCGTCCCGCCGGCATGATCCCTGGCATGGACGTCCACACCCTGCTCCTTCAGCCATTTCATGACATCAAGATGGCCTTTCCCGGCCGCCACGAGCATGGGCGTCATCCCGTCGTTGCGTGCGGCGTTCGCGTCCGCACCCTGCTCCTTCAACCACTTCATGACGTCGAGATAGCCTCTCCCGGCCGCCACAAGCATGGGCGTCATCCCGTCATTGTTACTGGCGTTGACGTCCACACCCTGCTCCTTCAGCCACTTCATGACATCAAGATGGCCTCCAACGGCCGCCGCGAGCATGGGCGTCACACCATCGTTGAGCGTGATATGGACATCCGCGCCTTGCTCCTTCAGCCATTTCATGGCATCGAGATGACCGCCAAAGGCCGCTACAAACATGGGCGTCCCGTCACCATTGTCCCTGGCATTGAGGTCCGCGCCATGATCCCTCAGCCATTTCATGGCCTCAAGATGGCCTCTTGATGCCGCCGTGAACAAGGGTGTCGCATTCGCATTGCTCCTGGCATTGACATCCGCACCTTGCTTCGTCAGCCACTCCAGCGCGTCAATACGGCCTTCCGCGGCGGCGAAGTGCGCCAGGGTCCGCCCGGCGCCATCCCGTTCGTTTACCCGCAGGCCTGTCGTTTTGGCCCACTTCTCACCGTCGAAGCGTGCTGGCGCCGGTTCGTTGTTGTCCGCTGGAGCACCTTGTTGCCCCTCTTGTCTTTCCGTTTGGGCTTCCTCCCTGGCCGCTGGCGACTCCTCGGTCGATTGGCAGGCAAACAACATCGCGCTCATGGCCGAAATCGTAACGAGGACAAGAAAAACACCACGGACGCGGCTGGCGGAAATGGACATGGCTACGCTCCTCTCAAAAAACACTCAGCTTGCACCGGCTGGCTGAAAATACCCCGTTCATCCGTCTGGTTCAATAACAAACTGGGTCGCTCCAGGGTTTTCAGTTCTCCCGAATGACACGTTTTTTTCTACCACAGAGGCACAGAGAACCACAGAGAGAACCGCCGCGTTTCGACGCGCGACCACAACACGCATGTCATAGGCGGCGGTTCTCTCTGTGGTTCTCTGTGCCTCTGTGGTAAAGAAGAACACGCCTTTTGCCAGAACGGAAAGACCCTGTGGGGCGCTCCCCGCTCGTTACTCGTCACTTTTTCGGGTTTTCCTTTGACTGTCGCGGCGCGGGTTCTATAATTTACGTCACTATCTATTGCGTGTGTCGTTGTCGGCGGAAGGAAACGAGGACTTTGTGTTGAACGTGGAGGACGTCAGACAAGTAGTAGATATCCGTGCATCGATGCCGATGCGTTGGGAGCGTTGTCGTATGAGCAGCTTGATCAGGATTTACGCCAGTGCTGGGGCATAACCCCGACACGGTGTCCACGGGAACCTGCGGCCACGGAAGGGTCCAGGTCGTGCGAACGTTTGCCTTTGGCGGCGCGGCCGCTCCGAACGGAAAGGAGCAAAGCATCGCCTAGGGCGACATGTTATTTTGTGCGCGCGACTTGGACAGTGGGCTCTCGCGAGGCCACTTTTTTGTTTGGATGTTGTTGACCGACGTAGACGTAGAGTAAGAGTGAAGGAACGCCATGAGCCAAGAACTGTTGCGAATCGTCGAAGCCCTCGCACGGGATAAAAATATCGACAAGGAGACGGTGTACGAAGACCTCGAAGCGGCCATGATGTCGGCCATTCGTAAGGCCAACGTGAATTCCGAAGATTGCACGGTTCGCATCGACCGTTCGACGGGCGAGGTGTCCGCCCAGGTCAACGGCCAACCGATCAGCGCGCGGGACCTCACGCGAATCGGCGCCCAGACGGCCAAGCAGGTGCTCATCCAGCGGATTCGCGAAGCCGAGCGTGGCAGCCTGTTCGAGGAATATCTCGAACGCAAAGGCCAGATCGTCACCGGGCGGGTCGCGCGGTGGGAAGGCGGGAATTTGATTATCGACTTGCAGCGGATCGAGGCGATTCTGCCCAAAAGCGAGCAGATTCCCGGCGAGAGCCACCAGGTCGACGAGCGCGTGCGGGCGATGATTCTCGACGTCCGCGAGCAGCCCAATCAGATTCGCATCGTGCTGACGCGGACGCACCCGGACTTCATCCGGGCGCTGTTCGAGTTGGAAGTGCCCGAGGTGGCCGAAAAAATTATCGAAGTCAAAGCCCTCGCCCGCGAGGCGGGCTATCGGACGAAGGTGGCCGTCAACAGCGCGGATAATAAAGTCGACGCCGTCGGCGCGTGCGTGGGCATCCGCGGCAGCCGGATCAAGAATATCGTCGACGAACTGGGCGGCGAGAAGATCGACATCGTTCGCTGGAACGATTCGTCGAAGACACTGATCGCCAACGCGCTCAAGCCGGCCGAGGTGGCCGAGCTGGCGCTGTGCTTCGAACTGGGCAGGGCGACCGTCGTCGTGACGGACGACCAGCTCAGCCTGGCCATCGGCAAGCGCGGGCAGAACGTCCGCCTGGCGGCCCGGCTGACGGGCTGGGACATCGACATTCTCACGCCCAACGAATTCAACGCCGGGCTGGACACGCTGGAAAAAAGCCTGCGGGAAATCGAAGGCGTCGCCAGCACCGTGGTGGATCAGATCGTGGCCATGGGCATGGTCAACGTGCTGGACGTGGAAGAGGTCGGCGCCGATCCGCTGGTGAACGAACTGGGCATCGACCGCGCGTTGGCGCAGGCGATCGTGGTGCGGGCATCCGAAGAAGCCCGCCGCGTGGCCGAACAACAGGCCAGAGAAGGCAAGGAAAAACGTTCCTTCAGTGTTGGCGACGAGAAACCAACAGCGAGCCAATAGCCATCAGCCAGTAGCCAGTAAGTAAGGCACGACGGTGGCGAAAAAGCAGCGGTTCAAAGGCAGTGATCGCGGGAACGGATACGGAACTGGTGAGTGCCCGGTACGTGTGATTTACAACAAACTTTGCCATACCTGATGGCTACTGGCTATTGGCTACTGGCTTCGGATGATGTGACTGCGGAATGTGTGTGGTATGAAAAAGACGTGCGGTACGTAGTGACCGCGCGGACGAAAACCGGGAGGTTTTCTTGGCGCAACGACGTGTACATGAGCTGGCCAAAGAGATCGGCGTGACGAGCAAGTCGATTATTGAGAAATGCCGCGCCGAGGGCATTGAGTTGAAGAATCACATGGCCCCGTTGACGGCCGGGCTGGAGGCGACCATTCGCGAATGGTTCTCCAGCGGCGCGCCGACGACGGCGGTGGAAGAATCGGAGCAGGTGGACCTGGCCGCCGAGCGGGAGAAATTCCGCAAGCAGCGCAAGCGCCGCGGCGGATCGGCCGCCGAAGAGACGACCGAATCCGCCGAGTCGGAGGACGCGCTCGCCGAACCGTCGACCGACGAATCGGCCACCGCGCCAACCGACGAGCCCGCCGACGTGGCCGACGCCGAACCGGTGGAGAGCGCCGTCGCCGAAATCCCCGCCGAGCCGGTCATGGCGCCCGCGCCCGCCGACACAGCCACGACCGAATCGCCGGTTCAACCAGCCGACGCGCAGCCGCCCGTCGCCCCCGCCGAGCCGACGCCGACCGACGCCGCAGCCGCTGCGCCCGCCGTCCAGGCCGCTCCTGCCGCCTCGGCGCCACAAACACAACCGGCGTCGCCCGATGCAACCAGCCCCGGCCAGCCCGCCAAACCGGCCGGCAAACCCGCTCAGCCGCCGATCACCGGGCCCAAAGCGGACCGCATTACAGGCCCCGCCGCCGGACCGCACGGCAAGCCGGGACAGGGCAAGCCGCTCCACGGCAAGCCCCAGCCGCCCGCGAAGCCCGACATCAAGCCCGCCGGGCCGCAACTGATTCCCAGGCCCGCCAAACTCCAGGGCCCGCGCGTCGTCCGCGTCGAAAAACCGGACATTATCCAATCGCCGCCGCCACGGCGTCGAGGCCCCATCGAACCGCCGCCGCCCGTCAGCAGCGGTGTGCCCACACGCAGACCTCTGGGCGGCATCGCCAAGCCCGTCACCACCGATGAGGACGACGGCGGCGACAAGAACAAAAAACGGTCGCCCCGCCGCCGAGGCGGAACGGGCGGGCGAAGCGGACAGGCCGTCCCCCCCACTGGCGACATCATCAAGGAATGGCGCGACCGCGACCTGATCGAACGCGAACAACGTCTCGCCGCCGCCACCGGCGGATCGCTCCGCCGACACCGCCATGGCATCCAGGGCGGACCGGGACAAACAGGCCCAGCCCTGCGAGGCGGAAAAGTCCCCATCGAGTCGCCGATCACCGTGAAAACGCTCTCCGCCGCCACCGGCATCAAGAGCGCCCAGATCATCCGAAAACTGATGGAAATGGGCACAATGGCCACCATCAACCAGACGCTCGACGAAGAAACCGCCAACATGCTCGCGATGGGCTTCGGCCTTGAGCTGGACATCCAGCGCGAGCTGTCGGCCGAGGAAGAACTCGTCAAGAAACTGGCGGACCGTCCCAAGACGGATCTCCAGACGCGGGCGCCCGTCGTGACCGTGCTCGGGCACGTCGACCACGGCAAAACCAGCCTGCTGGACCGCATCCGCAAGACGGCGGTGGCGGCAGGCGAAGCCGGCGGCATCACGCAACACATTGGCGCCTACCGCTACGACGTCGGCGACAAGCACGTGGTCTTCCTCGACACCCCAGGCCACGAAGCCTTCACCGCCATGCGGGCACGCGGCGCGAACATGACCGACGTGGTCGTGCTCGTGGTGGCCGCCGACGACGGCGTCATGCCCCAGACCATCGAGTCCATCAATCACGCCAAGGCCGCCGGCGTGCCGATCGTCGTCGCGCTCAACAAGGTCGACATCCCCGCCGCCAACGTCAACCGCGTGCTGGGGCAACTGGCCGAACACGGCCTGAGCCCGCGCGAATGGGGAGGCACCACCGAAGTGATCCAAACCTCCGCCATCAAGGGTCAGGGCGTCGACGCCCTCGTCGAAACCCTCAGCCTGGAGGCGGAGATTCTCGAACTCAAGGCCGAAATCGACGCCCCGGCCAGCGGTTATGTGATTGAAGCGAAGATGGACCCCGGCATGGGTGTGTTGGCCCGGCTGCTGGTCCGCAGCGGCACGCTGAAGGTCGGCGACGTCCTGTTGGCCGGCGGCGGCTATGGCCGCGTGCGGGCGATGGTCGACGGCCACGGCAGGGCCATCGAATCCGCCGGGCCTTCCACGCCCGTTGAAGTCAGCGGCCTGGACGAAGTGCCCACCGCCGGCGACCGCTTCTACGTCGCCAGCGACATCGAGGAAGCCCGCCAGATCACCGACGACCGCCGCGAGAAACTTCGCACAGCGCATCTGGCTGCCCCCGTCGCCCACGACCTGCAAAGCCTCCTCAGCAAAATCGACCAGGGCAAGGCGACCGAACTCAACCTCATCATCAAGGCCGACGTGCAAGGCTCGATGGAGGCCATCACCTCCTCGCTGGACAAGCTCTCCACCAAGGAAGTGCGGGTGAAGATCCTGCACACCGGCGTGGGCGGCATCTCCACGGGCGACGTCGCCCTGGCCGAGGCGTCCGACGCGCTGGTCATCGGCTTCAACGTCGTCGCCGACGCCGCCGCACGCACCATGGCCGAACGAGCCAACGTCGAGATCCGCAACTACCGCATCATCTACGACATCATCGACGACATCCGCAAGGCCCTCGAAAAAGGCCTCGCGCCCGAAGTCCGCGAGCAGGTCCTTGGACATGCCGAGGTCCGGCAGGCGTTCCGAATCTCCCGCGTGGGAACGATCGCCGGCTGCTACGTCACCGACGGCGTCATCAGTCGAAACAACAAAGTCCGCATCACGCGGAACAACGTCGTCATCGAGGACGAGCGAACCCTCGAAAGCCTCAAGCGCTTCAAAGACGACGCCCGCGAAGTTCGCGCCGGCTTCGAATGCGGCCTGAAAATCGCCGGCTACGACGACGTTAAAGACGGCGACATCCTGGAGTTCTACCAGAAGGTGGAAGTGGCCCGGAAGTTGTGATTGAATTTGCGAAACGACAGATGAACAGGAACCGCTGGTTCGAGGGAACTGTTCCAGTTAACTGGTTGACTGGTTAACTAGTCAACCAGTTAACCATTATGATTCCCTCGAACAAACGGTGCAATTTCACCGTCGATCAACGAAAAATGTATGACCGTGTTAGGTTTGTTGCACTTAGAGCTTCATGTGGCTCAGGCGTTTACGTTGAAGGACAAGCGCCGGGTCGTAAAAAGTTTCAAGGATCGGCTGGCCCATGCGTTTAACGTGTCGGTGGCCGAGGTGAACGGTCTGGACAGCCACCGCCGCTGCACGCTGGCGGTCGCGATGGTCGGCAACGACAGGGCATACGTCGAAGGCGCGCTACAGAAGATCATCAACCTGGCCGCCGCCCACCGCGACATGGTGCTGGTGGACGAAAGCGTGGAGTGGCTGTAAACATTATGCGAAGACGTGCCGAACGAGTAAGTAGTTTGATTCGCGACGTGGTCGGACAGTTGTTGCTGTCGAAGATCAGCGACCCGCGGGTGGATCCTGCGCGGGTGTCGATCACGCACGTGGAGGTAGCCGACGATCTGACGGTGGCGAAGATTTACATTTCCGTCATCAGCGACCCGTCGCGCGGGGAGGCCGGCAACGCGAAGGAACAAACGCTGGCTGTGCGAGCGTTGCAGCATGCCGCCGGACACATCCAGGAACTGATGATGCGGCAGATCACGCTGCGGTTCACGCCGCGGCTGGAGTTTGTCGAGGATCAGAAGTTCAAAAAAACGCTCCAGACGTACCAGATCATCCAACAGGCCATGGACGAAATCCGCCAGAAGGAGCAGGCTGCCTCCGCCGGCGAAGGCCAGGAGACTGGCGACAAGCCCGATGATCCGCCGGCCGACGAGTCGCCGGAAGATCAGGATCCGTAGTGAAGGAATTTTCGTGGGCCAGACGCCCACGCCACGTGTTCATCCGCGAGGAATGACCGCATGAAAAACGCCACCGTATACGCGAAGAAAGTGAAGAAATTTCTGGGTTCGCTTCCCAAGCTCAAGGCCTCGCCGACGCGCGACGACCTGGTGATCGTGCTCGTGGAGGCGGTGCTCGCTCCCGACGCCGCCCGCAAGGACGTTCACCGCGCGGTAACGACGATGACCCACGAGTTCGTGGACCTCAACGAACTGCGCGTCAGCCCCGCCAAGGAGATCGTCGCGGCCATGGGACGCGATTTCCCCAAGGCCGCCGCCAAAGCGCAAACCCTCATCCGCTGCCTCAACAGCGTTTTCGACAAGTCCGGGCGGATGGACATCGCGTACATGAACGACATGCCCCGCAAAGACCTCCGCCGCCACCTGGCGGAGATCGGCCTGTCGCCGTTCTCGGCCGCGTACGTCATGCTCATGATCATGGAGCTGGCGGCGATCCCCGTGGACGCCTCGCTGGTGGACGCGTTGAAGATGAACGACGCGATCGGCCCGTGCACCATCGAGGAGGCGCAGGCGTTTCTGGAGCGGGCGATTCCCGCCAAGCAGCACGCCGCCGCCCATGAATTTTTCCGCACGTTCATCGAGAAGAACGCCCGGGCCATCGCCAAGTGGGTCAAGGCCCATCCCGAATTGGCCACGCCCGAAGCCGCCATCCTTCCGCCGCCCAAGGTGAAGATGCTGGTGAAACATCAGCCGCTGCCGGGCGCGAAGGACGAGGACGGCGAGGACGTCGGCTCGCTGGAGGCCGTGCTCGATGACGCCGACACCGATGCGCCCGTCGATGACGACGCCGACCTCGACCTGCCGCCCGTCGAGCTGAGCGACGACGAGGACGCCGCGCCGCCGCCGGCAAAGAAAAAACCGGCCAAACCAAAACCCAAAACCAAAACGGCCGCGCCGCCGCCGGCCAAAAAAGCCCCGCCAGCACCGGCCAAAAAGAAGCCCGCCGGCAAACCAGCCTCCAAACCCGCTCCGAAGGCGGCAAAGAAGAAATAATCAAAGGAAAAACCGTACCGTGACACGCAAGACTCCCGACGACAAGTTGGTTTTAGGCATTCCCAAGGGTTCGCTTCAGGACAGCACGCTGAACCTGTTCTCCCGCGCGGGGTATAACGTCACCGTGTCGTCGCGCAGTTACGTGCCCACCATCGACGACGACACGATGTCCGTCATCATGTTCCGCGCGCAGGAAATGAGCCGCTACGTCGAGGACGGCATCGTCGACGTCGGGCTGACCGGGCACGACTGGGTTGTCGAAAACAACTCCGACGTCGTCACCGTCAGCGAACTGGTCTACTCCAAACAGAAACTCGTCCCCTGCCGCTGGGTGCTGTGCGTGCCGGATGAGTCCCCCGTCAAAACGGTGCAGGATCTCCAGGGCGGCATCGTGGCCACGGAGTTAGTCAACGTCACGCGGCGGTATTTCGCGGACAAGGGCGTCGACGCGAAGGTGGAATTCAGTTGGGGCGCCACGGAGGTCAAGGCCCGGCTCCTGGACGCGATCGTGGACATCACGGAGACCGGCTCGAGCATCAAGGCCAACAAGCTGCGGATTCTCGACACGATCATGACGACCTCGACGCGGCTGATCGCGAACAAATCCGCGTGGGACATCGCGTGGAAGCGGCAGAAGATCGAGAACATCGCGTTGCTGCTGGCCGGCGCGATCGAAGCCCGCGAGAAGGTGGGCATGAAGATGAACGCGCCTCGGAAAAACCTGGCCGAAATCGTCGCCCTGCTGCCGGCGGAGAAAAGCCCGACGGTTTCCTCGCTGGCCGACGACGAGTGGGTCGCCCTCGAGGTGATTGTCTCCGAACGCATCGAACGCGACCTCGTGCCGCAACTCAAACGGGCCGGCGCGACCGGGATCATTACCTATCCGTTGAATAAGGTGATTCCGTAAGCACGGGAAAAAGCCAGTAGCCCAATAGCCAGTAGCCATCAGGTATGGCGAAATGTGCCTTCATCACACGATCAGAATTCGCTACGTGTGCAGCCATTCCCACTCCCATTGCCGTTTCGCCTTCGTCTTTCCGTACCTGTTGGCTATTGGCTACTGGCTACTGGCTGAACGACTCCCTCGAACGAATCGCTCGTTTACACCACGAGAACCGAAAGCCCCTTCTCGCCCCCCAGGGCCATCGCATCTAAATTCCTTCATTTTTGTATGATTTTCCGCAAAGGGCCGTTTTTGAAGGCTGTTAGACTGTTAGGCTGTTAGGGAGAGGCTCATGAAAAATTAGGCCCAATCTCACATCAGCCGGCGCCTAACAGTCTAACAGCCTAACAGTCTCTTGTACGAAAAAATGGGCGAATGTAGATGCGATGGCCCTGTCTCGCCCCCGCTGTTCTCTTTGTTTTCCACGCCAATCATGCTACAGTCTCTGTACCATTCGGAATTTGTGCGTTTGGTAGGTGGCACTATGATGAACAAAAGAACATTCCTGACGTGGGTGGTGGTGTGCGGTGCGGTTGCGATGGGCCTGCTGGCGGGCTGTCCGCCGCAGCCGCCAATGGACGGGGCCGACCCGGCGCCGGCTGTCACAACAACGGCCGCCACGGCGACCGATTCCAAGCAAACGGCGGCGAACGGTACAACAACGACGGACGCCAATACAACCGTCGCACCTGCCCTGCCCGCGAAGGCAACGACGCCGCTGGCCGACCTTGAACCTGCCCTCGCTAAACCCGACAGCGCGCCCGGCGAACTGACCGATCAGACGCGCGACCTGGTCACGCAGGCCGAAGCCGACATCGCCGCGCGGCAATTCTCCGCCGCCGTGGACAAACTTCGCCGGGCGGCAGGCTTCGACCCCGAAAACCCGCGAATCCTCAAAAATCTCGGCATGGCCTATTTCGGCAGGGACTACGTCAACGCGGCCCCTACCGGCAAGGCCAACACCGGCATGGCCCTGCAAAACCTTCAGGCCGCCGCGAACAAAAACGGCGACGACCTCGACCTCCAACTGCTCCTGGGCCAGGTTCTCGAAGCCGCCGCCAAACCCGACGACGCAATCGCCAGCTATCGCACCGCCCTGCTGACCAGTCAGGCCAAACCCGACGACGGCAAAGCCGCCGAAGCCCTCGCCCGACTGGCCGACCTGCTCGCCCGGCAAGGCTACCTCACCGCGAGTCTCGAAGCGTACGACCAACTCAACGACTGGATCGCCCTGCACGCCGAAGCGTATGTCGGCAGGCCGATGGTCGAGCGGCTCGTGCTCAGGCCCGAACTGGTACAAGTCCAACGCGCCCGCCTGCTGCTGAAACTCAACCGCCCCGCCGACGCACTCGCCCCGCTCGAACAGGCCCGCGAAACCGACCGAAACAACACCGCCGTCACCGGACTGCTCATCGAAGCCCAACTGGCCTCGGGAAAAACCGATAAAGCCCGCGCCCTGCTCCAGGAGATGGCCGACGGCGGCGACACGTCCGCCAACCTCGCCAACCTGGTCGAAAAACTCGCCAACGCGCAGAAAAACCCCGCCCTGCCTCGCGAAATCTGGCAAACCTACCTCCGCCACGGAAAACGCGACACCGCGACCGCCCTGGCCATGGCCGCCGTCGCCGTCAAACTCGGCGCCGAATCGGACGCCCAGGCCATCCTCCAATCCGCGCTGGAATATCAGCCGGGAAATCTACAAGCCCGCAAGCAGTTGGCCGACCTGTTCTCGCGGCAGAAACAGACCGACAAGGCGCTGCGCGAACTCGCCGTCGTCGTCGCGACCGACGTGAATCAGTCCCTCGACGTCGCCTCGCGCGTGCAGCAGGCCGTCCTGCGCGACGGGGCGTTCGACGTGGCCGCATTCGTCGCGTCGCTCGACGACGCGGGCAAGGACCCGCAGGCGCTGCGATACGTCGCGGGGCTGGCGGCGGCGAGGAAGAAAGATTACACCGCCGCGGCCGACCAGCAGCGGCGGGCCATCGCGCTGGACAAGGAATTCCTGCCCGCATGGGACGCCCTGCTGGAGGCGACCCTGGCGACGCGGCAGAACGCCGCCGTCGAGAAGGTTCTCCAGGACAGCACGACGCTGCCGCAGGATCGGCTGTTTGGGTTCCATCTGTACCTGATCGCCAAGGTGGAGATGGCCAACGCCGACGTCGCGAGCACGCATAACGCATGCGAAAAGCTCTACCAGGCCCGGCGCGAATTGGCCAACCGAGGCCAGAACTATTTGCCGCTTTCCTACACGCTGGCGCAGGCGTTGCGTCGGACCAACCGCACCAACGACGCCGCCCGCGTGCTCTCCGAGGCCATCGACCTTCAGCCCGACAACGACCAGCTCCAGGTGGAACTCGTCCGCCTGCTGATGGCCGCTGGCGCGGTCGACTCGGCTACGAAACGGCTGGACGAACTGCTCGCCCGTCAGGACGACAGCATCGCCGCCCGGATTGTCCAGGTCGAACTGCTGATCCGGCAGGGCAGGAAGGAGCAGGCCCTCGACGCGCTGGCGGGCCTGAAGAAAACCAATCCGAAGGATCCGCAGGTGTTGATGCTGGATTTCCGCATCGAATACGGCCAGCGGATGGGATCGCTGTCGAAGGAGGATTTCCAGAAGGCCGCCGCGGCGCTGGCGGAGCTGATCCGCGCCGACGAGGACAATGCCGAGGCCCTCGACAGCCTGGCCCGCCTGCTGTCGCAATCCCGCTTCCGCGCCGAGGCGATGACCATGTGGGAGTCCGCCTACGAGTGGACCAACCGCCATCCGCAGATCGCGCGGCAGTACGCAGCCGCCCTGTATCAGGCCCGGCAGTACGCCAAGGCCGAGGGCATCATCCGTGACATCCTCGCCGCCTCGCCCAAGGATACAGCCTTCCGGCTGATGCTGCTGGAAACGCTGAAGGCGCTGAAGAAAAACGACGACGCGATCACGCTGGCCCAGACGTGGCTGCGGGACACGCAGGAGTCCCATTTCGAATACCGCGTCCGGCTGCTGATGCTGTACAAAGAAGAAAAACGCCACGACGACGCCCATGCCCTGCTGGACGACTGGATCCAGCTCGAAGCCAACCGCGAACGCTCGGTCGCCCTGCGGTCCGAAAAACTGAGCCTCTTCGCCAAGGCCGAACAATACAAGGAAGCCGAGGAGTTCGCGGAAAATTGGATCGTGCAGGAACAGAAAACCCTGGGCGGCCAGCCCATGATCCCACAACTCCAGTTGCTGGAGGCACTCCGCGAGGCCAGGCAATACGACCAGTCGCTACGGCTGCTGGGGACATGGATCGGCGGCAAGAACGACGCAAGTGTTCGCAATCTTCGGCTGTGGCAGATTCGCATGCTGGTGCTGGCGGACAAGATTCCCGACGCGCTCCGCAGGGCGCAGGCGTGGATCAGGCAGTCGCCCAACGCCCTCGGGCCTCGCTCGACGCTGGTTTCGGCGTTACAGGAAGCTGAGTTACACGATCAAGCCGAGGCGCTGCTGGAGAAGTGGCTCGGCGAGATGACGGCGGACGGAGCCATCCCGCCGGCCTCCTGGTTCGGCCCGGACGAGAACGGCCAGTCGCAAGGCATCGACGACGAGGACGAGGAAGGCGACGACGACGTATTTTTTGAGGACGAAGACGACGAGGATGCTTTCCCCGGCGTCGGGCAGATCCATCAAGCCAACATCGCGCTGCCGCCGGCGCTGGCGCAAAACGTCGACGACGACAAGGCCGACGAAACCGCCCCAGCCGACGCCGAACCCGCCGAGCCAGCCGCCCAACCCGAGCCAGCGCCGGCCGCACAAGTCGCCGTCGCCGCGCCCGCCGGGGCCAAGGTGCACGTCAGCCAGGAAATGATCGACTGGGCCCGCTGCTCGCTCGTGATCGTGCTGTCCCGCCAGAAAAAATACGACCAGGCCATCGCCAAGGCCGACGAGTTCATCGAAACCTATCCCAAAGACTACTTCACCGCCAGGGCCTACGCGCGGCACATGCTCCTGCGGCTTCCAGGCCAGGAGGCCAGCAGGGTACGAACCTACACCAACCCCGTGCTGAGCCTGCTCCAACTCAAAAGCCACGCCCAGATGGAACAGAACAAACCCCTGGACGCGATGGCCACCCTCGAACGGGCGTTCACCATCGACCCCGACAACGCGAACCTCAATAACGACCTGGGCTACCAGTACGCCGATCTGGGCATCCACCTCGAAAAGGCCGAGCGGATGATCCGCAAGGCCCTGATGGAAGAGCCAAACCCCGCGTACCTCGACAGCCTGGCGTGGGTGCTCTACAAGCAGGGCAAATTCGACCAGGCCGACCGGATCTTCGACCAGATCTTCGCCGACGATTCGGAAGACCACTCCGAGCACGCGATCATGTACGACCACGCCGGCGACGTCGCGTGGCGACTTGGCGACAAGGACAAGGCCCGCGCCCTCTGGACCAAGGCCGTCGAAACGGCCCAGAACGAAAAACGGGCCTCCCTCGACTCGCGAAAAGTGCTGGCGACAACCCCCGCCAAACTCGAAGCCGCCCAAAACAATACCGAACCCGACACCGCCCCGCTCGGCAACGACGTGGACCCCAACGCCGTGCGGGAAGACGAGACGGACGAAGAAAGCGACGAGTAGAGGGCAAGTTAATTTTTACCACAGAGAAGGATGTTGGGATTCGATAGATGGTTCGAATTCGTGATATGGTAACAACGTTACGTGGAAACGAATGGGATGGCCTCCCCGGTCTCGCGCGGAAGTGCCGGCCCACAGCCCCGAAGGGGCGGCGTTGGGTAGCCCAAGGTGAGCCGTACTCGGCGAACCCTGGGAACGGAGATTTTTTCTTCTTCTCCTCATCGTGCCTGACGCCACGGGCCGAGGTCGCCCACGCGGGCCTGTACGGCTTCGAACAACGCTCACAAGGGAACATGCACGTCGCTCGATGCCATCTTCCCATGACGGTGCGCCCTCGGCCCGTGGCGTCAGGCACGATGAAAAATGTCAACCAACACATGGCCAGGGTTCGCGGAGTACCGCTCACCCTGGGCTACCCAAGACGCCCCGTTGGGGCTGCGTGCTGGCGTTCCATCGCGAGACCGGAAAGGCCGCTTTGCTCTTCTCCATGTAACGATACTACAACGTTCGAGTTCACGACATACGCTTGAATCCTCAACATCCTTCTTTGTGGTTCTCTGTGTCTCTGTGGTAAAAAATCACGTGATAAAAATAAACTTGCCCTCCCAATACTGGACGAGGTACACTAGTGGACATTGACCAATGCGTTTGTTCCGGCGTGGCGTTGGACCGTTTTCTCAGGCCGTCCGTTTTGGCCGCGTTGAAGGACGGGAAAAGTCACGGGTATGACATCGTGCGGACGCTGGCGGGGTTGTCGATGTTTCGCGACGCTCCGCCGGACGCCAGCGGCGTGTACAAGGCGCTGCGGGTCATGGAGAAAGAGGGCCTGCTGACGTCGGCCCTGGAGAGCGCCAGCGGCGGTCCGGCCAAACGCTGCTACGCCCTGACCCCGCAAGGCCGGGCGTGCCTCCGCCAGTGGCGAGGCACGCTGCGGACATACCGGGAGCAGATCGACCGGCTGCTGACGATGCTGACCGCGCCAGCCGGGACGAGGAAGAAGAAAACCGCAAAACGAACCTGACGGCCCCGCCGCCTTGTCCGGCGCGGCCTGGATGAGGAAGGCGAATCATGCGTGCGTATGTCGCGGAGTTGGCGGGAACGTTTATCCTGGTGTTTTTCGGCGTCGGTTCGGTGCACGCGGCCGTGTTGTGCGGCGCCCAATCGGGGCTGTGGCAGGTCGCGGTGGTGTGGGGCGTCGCGGTCGCGATGGCGATTTACGCGTTCGGGGCGGCTTCGGGGGCGCACCTCAACCCGGCCATGACGGCGGCGTTCGCGGCGTTTCGAAAATTTCCCCTGCGGAAAGTGCCTGGGTATATGGCGGCACAACTCACGGGGGCCGTTCTGGCGGCGTTGGTGTTGTACGCGCTGTTCGGCGGGATGATTACGCACTTCGAAGTGACGCACAATATCACCCGCGGGGCAGCCGGCAGCGAGTTGTCCGGCATGGTGTACGGTGAATACTTTCCGAATCCAGGCATGGCCAAGGCGAACGGCTGGAGCCCGGAAGTCGTCACCGTCTGGACGGCGAGGCTCGCCGAGTTCATCGGAACGGCGTTCCTTGCTTTTTTCATCTTCGCCATCACGGACACTCACAACAACGGTAAGCCCGGCAAAAAACTGTTGCCGTTATTTATCGGCCTGTCCGTGGCCATCATCATCTCCATCATCGCGCCGTTGACGCAGGCGGGGCTGAATCCCGCGCGCGACTTCGGCCCGCGCCTCGTGGCATTTTTCATGGGCTGGGGCGACATCGCGATCCCCGGCCCGCGCGGCGGATTTTTCACGGTCTACATCCTTTCGCCCATCGCGGGCGGATTGCTGGGCGGTTTTCTGTACGGTCTGCTGACCGACTACCGCCGCGTCAACCCGCCAGTCATCGGCGACGTCGAGTTGAAGTATGACGAGGACGACGAAGAGGTAGAAGAAACGGTAAGCAGCGGTAAACAATAAACGAATTCAAAAAGGGCAAGCCATGGCGAAACCGAAACTGATCATCGTGGGCGGATTTCTCGGCGCAGGCAAGACGACGCTGCTGTGGAAGGCGCTCGAGCGGCTGCGTGCGCGGGACATCGAGACCGGACTGATCACCAACGATCAGGCACCGGAGCTGGTCGACACGGAATGGCTTGCCCGCGGGCAGTCGCCCGTACGCGAGGTCGCAGGCAGTTGCTTCTGCTGCAATTTCCAGGGACTGGATTCGGCCATCAATTCGTTGATGGAACGCAACGCCGGAGTGATCCTGGCCGAGCCGGTGGGCAGTTGCACCGACCTCTCCGCGACGATCCTTCAGCCGGTCAAACGGTTGCGGGGCGACCTCGACCTTTCGCCGTTTTCCGTCGTCCTCGACCCAGGCCGGGCACGCGAGGCGTTGGGCGAAACGGAGTCGTCGTTGCACCCCAACGCCCTCTACATCCTCCGCCTGCAATTGGCCGAAGCCGATGTCATCCTCCTCAACAAAACCGACCTCCTGCCGCCCGGCGAGGCCCAGACGCTCGTGGCCGCGCTGAGTAAACAATACGGACAGGCCGATATCCAATTGATATCCGCCGCCACCGGCGATGGCGTGGATGCGTGGCTCGAGGAGATGCTCAACCCGCAAACCGATGCCGGACGGACGATCATCGAAGTCGACTACGACCGCTACGCCGAAGGCGAAGCCGTGCTGGGCTGGCTTAACCTCACCGCCTCCGCCGACACCGCGCCCGCCGACGGGGCGGCGTACCTCACCACGCTGCTGGAAAAAATCGACGCCGCCCTGCGGTCACAACATATCACGGTCGGCCACGTCAAAGCCCTGTTGGACACGGGCGGCAGAATGTGGATCGGCAACATCGTCCACGAGCTCGGCGGTGTTTCCGTTCGCCAGGCCCAAGGCGAGGCCGCGGGCACGGAAAATCGCCTGACCGTAAACGCCCGCGTCGGCTGCCCGCCGGAGGTGCTGTCGAAACTGGTCGAAGAGGCCATGAAGTCGATGCCCGGCGCCACGCTGCCAGTGAATAATCTGCACTGCCTCAAACCAGGCAGACCGAATCCGACCCACCGCGACACGACATTGGCGTGAGCGAAAATTTCTTTTACCACAGAGGCACAAAGAATCACAGAGAGTGGTTCTCTGTGTCTCTGTGGTAAAAAACGTCCCCTACTCGCGGGCCGCCTCGGCCATCGCGATGACGTTGGCCAGCGGCACGTTGGGCAGGATGGCTTCGTGGCTGGGGCTGACGATGACGTGCGGGCCCAGAATCTCCTTGAGGCGGCGGACTTCGTCTTTGATTTCCGCCGGTGTGGCATGGATCAGCAGGTGCTGCGTGTCCACACCGCCCATGAACACGATCTTGCCCTTGTACTCCCGCGCCAGCGTGGCCGCGTCCATGCCGACGGCCTTGGCCTGCAACGGATGCAGGCCGTCCATGCCCGCGTCAATCAGCATCGGAATCACCTTGCCGATCGCGCCGCACGAATGCAGCAACGCCTTCTTGTCATATTTGTGCGCCAAGTCGATGAGCTGCTTGAACCCCGGCAGCACGAACTGCTTGAACTCCGCGGGCCCGCAGAGCATGTCCAACTGGCTGCCGAAATCGTTGCCGAAAAAGAAAATGTCCGCCAGGTCGCCCATTTCCTGGAACAGCTTCTCCGTGCCGGCGAGATAAAAATTGACGACCTTTTCCGTGGCCGCCTCCACCACGGCCGGGTCTGTGTACATCTTGACGAAGTAATTTTCCATGCCGAAGTAAAAGTGCAGCTCGTGGAAGAAACTGCACCACATGCCGGTGAACACGGCGTGATGTTGATGTTCGCGGATGGCGGCGATGGTGTCGGTAAAGTCGAGGTACTTCGCGTCGGGCCAGGGAATGGCTTCGACGTCGGCGATGGTGGTGGCGGCGCCGAGCAGGCCGGGGTCGCCGAGGCTTTTCGGCGGCCGCCCGCCGTGGAAGTCGAACATCGGCTTGCCTTCAGGATGCTTGTACGCGTTCCAGGGCACGATCCAGCGGCAATCGTCGCGAAGATGCTCGAACAACTGTTCGTTGGTATCCAGCCCGAGTTCCTTGCGATACATCGCGTAGGTTCCGTGGTGTGGATTACCGGTCCAGAAGGCGGGCACGGCGTCGGCGGCGAAATCGAAAATTTTGCGAACCTTTTCGCGGGATGTCATGGGTGTTCCTTTTTTGTTTACTTACCGACCTCGATGGTCGCGGACTTCGGGATCGCCAATGGGAACAGCGGGTCCAGGCCCACGGCGAGTTCGAAGAGCGTGCCGACGGCTTGACTCATGCCCTCGGCGTTGTAGCCGATGCAAACGATCGCCTGCACGTCGTGGCCTAGGGATTGGATGTTCCACGCCACCATGCCGTTGTCGCGGCCTGGGAAGGTCGGGGTGGGCCTGTAGGCCAGCACGCAGCGTTGCTGATTGACCAGGTGGCGGATCATTCGGTTGTCTTCGGGCGTGCCCAGGAGGATCACTGGATGCGGCAAGTCCCAGCCAACGTTCTCCGGGCTGTTGTTTCGGCCTGGTTGAACGCCCGATTTCGCGCCGGCAGCGCCCGTGCCGCACCAGGTGCGGGCTTCCTCGGCGGTCAGTTCGCGGGCGGGCACGTCCTTGGCATGGACGATCGTGCAGGTGATGTTATACGGTTTGAGGGCCTCGGCCAATCGTTCGGCGGCGGCGGTGTTATGCTCCGCGGTGCCTTTGGCGATGATGACGTTTCGCTGGTCGCGGAAGAATCGGTAGATGTTGGCTTTGTCGTCGCCGAAGAAGACGGCCCGGTGGGTCGCGCCGGCGACGGCGCGGGCGCGGGTGAGTGGCTTGAATTCGAAGTTCGCCTGGCCCGTCGTGCCGGCCAGTAGATCGGTGACAACGACGGTCCATCTGCCGGCGGCGTCGTTGGCGGCCAGCGGGAGCGTCAGGCGACACACACCGGCCTCGGTGGCGCGGAAGAGGTCGTACCGGACATTACCGGCTGGATCTTTGACAACGATCTGTAGCGGGGCTGTGCCGGAGATGACCTGGTCCTTCGTGTCCACGAGCGTGGCGGCGAGGGTCATTTGTATCGGCGGCTGCCCCTCGCGAGTAAGGTCGACGCTGACGGTCGGGGTGGCCACCAGCACGCCGCCGATCGGCCGGGCGGGGCGGGCCAACACCCGCATGTCGCCGCCGGCAAAATCCAGCGTGGCGCTGACGCTCTGGCCGCTCTTGGCGAATTTGATTTCACCGCCCTGCACGGCGTCGTACACCGGTCGGCCGGTGTCGGGCAGGAGAATCGTCGCCGCCGTCGCGGCCGGATGCATGGCCCCGTTGAACAACCCCTTCGGCTGTTCGCCGATCGTGAAGTTCACCGCAAAGACGTACTCGATCTCGCCGCGAACCTGATAGCCCGCCGCGATCGTCTCCACGTCCGCGTGGAAGGCGGGCGGAATTTTGTTCTTCGCCAACACCTCGCCAAGCCGCTCCGCCAGCGGCGCGGCGTGTTCAACGCGCCCGGAGAAAATGTCCAACTCGCCGAACCGGGACCACCGGGACTGCGGATCCACGCCCTCCAGGCCCGGATTGATCACCGCGTCTTCGTACCCCACAATCTCCATGCCCAGTTTGGTCGCGCCGGGAATCGACACCCGCACGTCGTCGCTGACAATCACCACGCCGCCGTTTTTCACAAAATCCGTCAACGCCTCCACCACGGCGGGGGAAAGATAATCCACGCCCGCCACGACCACGGCCTTGTGACTGGCCGCCAGGCTGCCGTCGAGCACGTCCTCCTCCAGCACGACCGACAGCGGATACTGATTCAGCCGCGTGGCGAGATACACCTCGCCCATGGCCTGGATCTGGCGGTTTTTCCCGATCTTGAGATAGAAGAAGTTACTCTTGGAATACAGCATGGCCACGGCCTGCCGCGTGTAGGCGGGCTTGGCGAAAATCGTGCCCAGTCGCGACGCGACGGCGTTGATCTCCTTGGCGGTCGGGGCGAGCGGGGAATTCACGCGGACCACCGCCGGCTGGGCCAGCCCCTGGACGCCCGCGATAAAGGACATGTACATTTCCAGACGAAGCTGCTCGGAGGAAAAACTGCCCCAGCCGGGCCTGTACCACGTAGGCTTGTCCATCTGGCGAGGCAGTGTCATCTCCAGGAAGAACGACGGATTCATGTTCAGCAGCCAGAAATTGTGCGAGTATCCCGCGTGCCCGGCGATGACGGGCATGGAGCGCGCGACGTTGAAGTAGTAGCCGTCGTACAGGGAATTCCAGCCGTACATGCTCGACGTGACGGCCAGGTGGCCGGGCTTCATGCGTTCGATCGCGTCGCGAGAGGCCTTCCAGAACGCGTCCATGTAGCCGAGTTTGAAGTCGCTGATTCGCGTCCAGTCGGCCAGGCCTTCGTCGGTCTTGGTGTCCACGTCGTCGGCCCAGGTTTGCTCCTCGTCGAACGCGCGGAAGTAGGCGGCGCGTTGGGCGGCGATGTCGTGCATGCTCAGCGTGGGCTTGCCTTCGGCGTTGCGGAGGCGCGGATGTTCGTTCCAGGTCAGGCCCGGCTGGTACGCCAAATGCACGCCAATCGCGTTGGGCAGCGTGCGGAAACCCAACCCCGCGTCCACGCCCCGCTGCATCGCGCCGATGTACACGTTCGGGTCCGACCAGTCGCAGTCGAGGTTGCCGTCGTGCTGGTGATCGCGGCCCATCACGGACCAGCCCATGACGTCCATCTTCTCGCGAATGGCGAACTCCTCCGTGCTGCCGCACAGATTGAATCCCAGGCCGTCCTCGCCCATGCCGGCCAACTGGTCGCCGCGCGGGACCTCCCAGTGAATCGTGCGGTACGAACTCTTGCGGATGTGGCTGAAAATTTCGATGACGGCCATCTGGGACGCGTCGCCCATCGTTGCGGTGAGCGTGTACTTGCCGGGCTTGATCAGCCAGCCGTTAAGATGCAGATTGGTGGTCGCGTGGGCGGCGCCGTTCACGGCGGGACCGCCCACGGCCTTGGCGGCCTTGACGTCGAACGTGAACGTCATCGTCGATTGTTCGCCGACCAAGGTCAGCGTCAGTTCGCCGGCGGGCAGGTCGGTTTTCCCGGAACGAACCACCGACACGTCGATCCGTTCGTTCGTCTGAAAAGTCCTGCGCTGCTGCGGGAACTCCAAATCCAACTCTGCCGCCAATGCCCACGCCGCCGGAAGCATCCCCATCAGAAAGGCCAACAACCAACTCGCCGTCGTTCTCATCGGTCCGCCCTTTCGATTGAAATCCCTGTGTGATGACTGCACAACGAAGGTCCAGTGTATAAAACGCGGGGAAAAAACACAACGGCCCGGCGCGGTTGCGCCAAGCCGTTGTGTTGTACATCTGCACACCGTGTGCGTCGATTACTTGCTGACCTCGATCACGGCGGACTTGGGAATCGCCAGCGGGAACAGCGGGTCCAGACCCACGCCGAGTTCGAACAGCGTGCCGACCGCCTGGGCCATGCCCTCGGCGTCGTAGCCGATGCAAACCAGGGCATGCACGTCATGGCCGAGGTTGTGGATGTTCCACGCCACCATGCCGTTGCCCTTGCCGGGGAACGTCGCGCTGGGACGGTAGGCCAGCACGCAACGGTTCTGGAATCCCGTCATGTGTTTGATCATCACGTTGTCGTCGGGCGTGCCGAGCACGATCACCGGATTGGGCAGATCCCAGCCGACGCTCTGCGGGGAATTCGCCCGGCCTGCCTTGATGCCTCGCGCGCCGCCAGCGGCAACCGTGCCGCACCAGGTGAAGGCTTCCTCTTCCGTCAGTTCGCGGGCGAGGACCTCGTTGGCTTTGACGATCGTGCTGTTGATGTTGTACGGCTTGATGGCCGCGGCCAGCCGTTCGGCGGCAGCCTGGTTGTAGTCGCTGCTGCCGATGGCGATGATCACGTTCCGCTGGTCGCGGAAGAATCGGTAGATGTTGGCCTTGTCAGCGTCGAAGAACACGGCCCGGTGCGTCGCACCGGCCAGGTTGCGGGCGCGGGTGAGCGGTTTGAACTCAAAGCTCGCCTCGCCCTTCGTGCCGGCCAGCAGATCCGTCACGGTGACGGTCCACTTGCCCGGCGCGTCGTTGGCGGCCAGCGGCAGCACGAGGCTGCACACGCCCGCATCGGTGGCCCGGAAAATGTCGAAACGGACGTTACCGGCGGAGTCCTTGACGACGATCTGGAGCGGGGCCGTGCCGGAAATGACCTGGTTCTTCGTGTCCACCAGCGTGGCGGCGAGGGTCATCTGAATCGGCGGCTGCCCTTCGCGGGTGAGGTCGAAGTCGACAATCGGGGTCGACACGAGCACACCGCCGATCGGGCGGGCAGGACGGGCGAAGGCCTTCATGTCGCCGGCGGCGAAATCGAATTTCGCGCTGACGCCCTTGGCATCCTTGGCGAACTTGATTTCCTTGCCCGCCATCGCGTCATACACCGGGCGGCCGTTGTCGGGCAGCGTGATCGTCGCGGTCGTCGGGCCGGGCTGGCCATTGCCACCGGGCTTGGGCTGCGATTCGATCGTGAAGTTCACCGCGAAGGTGTACTCGATCTCGCCGCGGACCTGGTAGCCCGCCGCGATGGAATCCACGCTCGACGTGAACGGCGGCAGAATCTTCTTCGACACCAACACCTCGCCGAGTTTCTTCGCCAGCGGTTTGGCGTAATTGATCCGCTGCGTAAAGTCATCCAACTCCGCCCGAACCGCCTGCTGCTCGGGGCCGGTCTTGCCCGCCAACGCCGGACCCAGGATGGATTCTTCGTACGACTTGATCTCCATGCCCAGCTTGGTCGCGCCGGGGATGGTCACCTTCGCGTCGTCGCTGACAATCACCACGCCGCCGCCCTTGGCGAAATCCGCCAGTGCGTCGATCACGGCTGGATCCAGATACTCCACACCCGTAATAATCACGGCCTTGTGGCTGTCAGCCAGCGTGCCGTCGAGGACGTCTTCTTCCACGATGGCATTCATCGGGTACTGAAGCAGCCGCGTGGCAAGATACACTTCGCCCATGGCCCCGTTCTGGCGGGTGCGGCCGACATGGTTGTAATAGATGTTGCTCTTGGAATACAGCATGGTCACGTCCTGCCGCGTGTAGGCGGGCTTGACGAAGATCGTGCCCAGCCTGGCGATGACGTTATTGGTCTCCTTGATCGCCTCGGCGCTGGAGGTGTTCACGCGGACCATCGGCGGCTGGGCGATGCCTTGGACGCCGGTGATGAAGGACATGTACTGCTCCTGGCGGCACTGCTCGTTGGTGTAGTTGCCCCAGCCCGGCAGATACCACGTGGGCTTGTCCATCGCGCGAGGCAGCGACATCTCCAGGAAGAACGACGGGTTCAGGTTCCACAGCCAGAAGTGGGCGTAGCCGCCATGCCCGCTGACGATGGGGTTCGAACGCACGACGTTGAAATAGTAGCCGTCGTACAGGGCGGGCCAACCGTACTGGCACTGCGTCACGCCGACGGCGCCGGGCTTGACCCGCGCAACGGCGTCATGCGACGCCTTCCAGAACGCATCCATGTAGCCGAGCTTGAAGTCGCCAACTTTCGTCCAGTCCGCCAGCCCTTTTTCGGTCTTCGTGTCGACTTCGTTGGCCCAGGGCTGCTCTTCGTCGAAAGCGCGCTTATACGCGTTGCGCTGGGCGGGAATGTCGTGCGGGCCTCGCGCGGGATTGCCCTGGGCGTTCTTGAAGTGCGGGTGGAAATAGTGCGTCAGGCCCGGTTCGTCATGCAGATGGAAACCGAACAGGTTGGGCATCGTGCGGAAGTTCATCCCGTTGTCCATACCACGCTGAATCGCACCGATGTACACGTTCGGGTCCGACCAGTCGCAGTCCAGGTTGCCGTCATGCTGGTGCATGCCGCCCATCAGGCACTGACCCATGATGTCCATCTTCTCGCGGATAGAGATCTCCTCCACGCCGCCGATCATGAGGTTGAAGCCCAAGCCGTCCTCCCCGTGGCCTGCCATACCGTCGCCGCGCGGGCCGCCCCAGTGAATCAGCCGGTACGAACTCTTGCGAATGTGGCTGAACACCTCGATCTCGACCGCGTCGGACAACGCGCCGATGGCCGCCTCGAGCGTGTACTTGCCGGGCTTGAGCATCCAGCCGTTGAGATGCAGATGGTCGGTCGCGCTGGCTTTGCCGTCCGCGGCCGTGACGCCCTTGAGATCGAACGCGAAGGTCATCTTCGATTTTTCACCCACCAGGGCCAGCGTCAACGTGCCCGCAGGCATGTCCGCTTCGCCGGAACGAACCACCGACACGTCGATCCGTTCGTTCGTCTGAAATGTCTTGCGATTGTTCTGCGGGAACGTCAACTTCAACTCGGCCGCGCCCGCCAACGCCGCCGGAAGCAGGAACATCAGCGAAGCCAACACCCAACTCATGACCGTTCTCATCTGTTTGCCCTTTCGGTTAAGGAGACATGTCCTCATATCACGACAGCCGCCAGTGTACAAAAATGAACCCGCCAAAGCGAGAGGAGTTTCGGGAAATGCCCTCAAAAAACACAACGGCCCGGCGCCATCGCGCCGGGCCGTTGTTTGGACGTCAGAACATGCGTCCGCCGGTCTTACTTGGCCATCTCGAGGAGGGCGGACTTGGGCGGAGCCAGCGTGAACAGCGGGTCGATGCCGGCCATGATCTCGAACATCGTGCCGACGGCCTGACTCATGCCCTCGGCGTCGTACGCGACGAGCGCGACGGTGTGGACGTCATGGCCAAGGGCCTGGACGTTCCACGCCACCATGCCGTTGCCCTTGCCGGGGAACGTCGCGCTGGGGCGATACGGCAGCATGTTGCGGTTCGGATTGGCCAGGTGGCGAATCATCACGTTGTCCTCGGGCGTGCCGAGCACGATCGTCGGATTCTTCAGATCCCAGCCGACGGCGGCAGCGCTGTTATTGCGGCCGGGGTTGACGCCTTGGTAGACGCCCTCGGCGTTCTTCCGCTGGCCGGCGATGCTCGTGCCGCACCAGGTGCGGGCTTCTTCTTCGCTCAGTTCGCGGGGGAGCACCTCATTGGCCTTGACGATGTCGCAGGTGACATTGTAGGGCTTGAGGATTTTCACCAGCCGTTCGGCGGCGGCCTGGTTGTACTCGCTGTCACCGATGGCGATGGTCACGTTGCGGTGATCGCGGAAGAACCGGTAGATGTTTTCCTTGTCATCACCGAAGAACACGGCGCGGTGCGTCGCGCCGGCGATCGCGCGGGCGGTGGTGAGCGGTTTGTACTCGAAGCTCGCCGAACCCTTCTTGCCAGCCAGCAGATCGGTCACTTCGACGGTCCACTTGCCCGCGGCGTCGTTGGCGGCCAGCGGCAGCTCGACGCTGCACACGCCCGCTTCGGTCGCGCGGAAGAGGTTATAACGGACGACCTTGTTGGGGTCCGTCACGACGATCTGCAACGGGGCCGTGCCGGAGATGGCATTGTTCTTGTTGTCCACCAGGGCGGCGGCGAGCGTCATCGAAATCGGCGACGCGTTTTCGCGGGTCAGGTCCGTGTTGAAGACCGGGGCGAACACCAGCACGCCGCCGATCGGGCGGGCGGTGCGGGCGAACACCTTCATGTCGCCGGGGCCGAAATCGACCTTGACGCTGCCCTTGGAGAGCTTGATTTCCTTGGCGGTCAACGGATCGTACGTCGCTCGGCCGTCGTCGGCCAACTTGATCGTCGCGGTCGTCTTGACGGGGTTGCCCACGGCGACCTTTTCTTTGACCATCGCGAAGTTGACCGCGAAGATGTACTCGATCTCGCCGCGGACCTGTCGGCCCGGAGCGATCATCGGGTTGTCACTTTCGAAGGCCGGCCCGATCTTTTTGTCCGCCAGCGACTTCTTGAGCGTCTCGGCCAACGGTTTGGACGCGTTCACCCACGCGTCGAAGCCCAGCATCTCGGCCCGCAGATCGGCCTTGCGCTTGTTGCCGGCTTCGTCATTGGGCAGGTCCTTCGTCGCGGCGTCGTACGCCCTGTACTGATCCGTGCCGAAATTCGGAATCGCATAGCTCAGCTTGGTCGCGCCGGGGATCTCCACCTTCGCCTCGCCGGTCACCAGCACCAGGCCGCCACTCTTGGCGAATTCCGACAGGGCGGACACCACGGCCGGGGCCAGATACTCCACGCCGCTGATGATGATGGCCTTGTGCCCATTGGCCAGCGTTCCGTCAATGATGTCCTCTTCCACCATCACGTTAATGGGCAGCTGAATCAGCTTGGTGGCCATGTACACCAGCGTCAGGTACTGTGGCTGGCGGACTTCCTTGTGGAAGTAGGAGTCGCTCTTGGAGTACAGCACGGCCACGTCCTGCTTCGTGAAGTTGGGCGTGGTGAAGATCGTGCCCAGGCGGGCGGCGACGTGGTTGGTTTCCTTGACGGCCGGGGCCGCCTTGCTGTTCTTGTTGATGCCCGGCGGGAACGCGATGCCCTGGATGCCGGTGATGAAGGACATGTACTGCTCCATCCGATACTGGTCGGCTTCGCAGTCATACCAGCCCGGCAGATACCACGTGGGCTTGTCCAACTGGCGGGGCAGCGCCATTTCCAGGAAGAACGACGGGTTGAAGTTCATCAGCCAGAAGTCGTTGTAGCCGCCATGGCCGCTGACGATGGGCATGGAGCGGACAACGTTGAAGTAGTAGCCGTCGTAGAGGGCGGTCCAGCCGTACTGGCACTGCGTCACGGCCAGGGCGCCCGGCTTGATGCGTTCCACGGCGTCGCGGGACTGCTTCCAGAATGCGCTCATGTAGCCGAGTTTGAAATCGCTGATCTGGGTCCAGTCAGCCAGGCCCGCGGCGGTCTTCGTGTCGACATCCTGGAACCACGTCTGTTCCTTGTCGAACGCGCTCTTATAGGCGCGGCGCTGGGCGGCGATGTCGTGCGGGCTGAACGCGGGTTCGCCCTTTTCGTTCTTCATGTGCGGGTGGGCGTTCCAGGTCAGGCCCGGCTCGTCGTGCAGGTGCGAGCCGATGAAGTTGGGCATCGTGCGGAAGGCCATCGTCACGTCCATGCCTCGCTGAATCGCGCCGATCGACACGTACGGATCGGACCAGTCGCACTCGAGGTTGCCGTCATGCTGGTGCATGCCGCCCATCGTGCAACTGCCCATGATGTCCATCCCTTCACGAATGGACTGCTGCGTCACGCCGCCCATCATGAGGTTGTAGCCAAGGCCTTCTTCGCCTTCGCCTTCCATGCCGGCGTCGTCGCGGGGACCGCCCCAGTGAATCACTTTGTACGTGCTCTTGCGGATGTGGCTGTACACTTCGATGTCGGCCTTGTCTGTCGCGTCGCCCATCGTCGCGGTGAGCGTGTACTTGCCGGGCTTGATCAGCCAGCCGTTGAGATGCAGCAGGTCGGTCGCGCTGTCGGCGCCGCCCTTGAGTCCGAACACAAACGTCATCTTCGTCTTGTCCCCCGCCAACACCAGCGTGACATTCCCCTCCGCCAGCACCTCGCCCGCGCGGACGACGGCGACGTCGATCCGCTCGTTGGTCTGGAACACCGTTCGGTTCTGCGGGAGGTTCAGCTTCAGGTCGAGGGCCAACGCCATCGACGCCGGAAGCAGCGCCACAAGGGAAACCAGCAGCCATCTCGTTACGGTTCTCATTCTGTGATCCTTTCACATTGAGGATGTGTACACCTTGTACAACACTGATTTACTTTTACCAACCCAAAATTGCAAGCGAAGTTTCGGGAATCGGCGAATAATACTTCGCACGAACTCGCGCGACGGTGAAATCGAACTGCTGGCTCGAGGGAACCTTTTTGGTTAACTAGTTAACTGGTTGACTAGTTAACTAGTTAACCAATCAACCAGTTAACGAAGAAGGTGCCTTGTCACTAACGGTTCTTTTTCACCCATACGCCGCGAAAAATCGTTTACTTCACCGCCTCGATCACCGCCGAGCTGGGCAGTGCCAGCGGGAAGAGTGCGTCCAGGCCTACGGCGAGTTCGAACAGCGTGCCGACCGCCTGGTTCATGCCCTCGGCGTCGTAGCCGATGCAGACGATCGCCTGCACGTCGTGGCCGAGGGTTTGGACGTTCCATGCCACCAGCCCGTTGCCCCGGCCTGGGAAGGTCGAGGTGAGCTTGTACGGCAGCACGTTGCGTTCGTTGGCCATGAAGCCCAGCATGACGTTGTCCTCGGGCGTGCCGATGACGATGACGGGGTTTTTCAGGTCCCAGCCGACGTTTTGCGCGGGATTTTCGCGGCCTGGCTTGACCCCTCGCAACGCGCCGGCGACCACCGTGCCGCACCAGGTTTGTGCTTCTTCGGCGGACAGTTCGCGGGCGGGCACGTCGGCGGCGTTCACAATGTCGCAAATCACGTTGTAGGGCTTGAAGATTTCGACCAGCCGTTTGGCGGCGGCATCGTTGTAGTCGCTGGAGCCTTTGACGATGGTGACGTTGCGCTGGTCGCGGAAGAAGCGGTAGATGTTGGCTTTATCGTCGCCGAAGAAAACGGCCCGGTGCGTCGCGCCGGCGATGGTGCGGGCGCGGGTGAGCGGCTTGAATTCGAAGCTCGCGTCGCCCTTCGTGCCGGCCAGCAGGTCCGTCACGGTAACGGTCCATTTGCCGGCGGCGTCGTTGGCGGCCAGCGGGAGCGTCAGGGTGCACACGCCCGCGTCGGTGGCACGGAAGAGGTCGTAACGAACCTTGCCGGCGGGGTCTTTCACGACGATCTGGAGCGGGGCGGTGCCGGAGATGACCGTATTCTTCGTATCCACCAGCGTGGCGGCGAGGGTCATCTGGATCGGCGGCTGCCCTTCGCGGGTGAGGTCGAAGTGGACGGTCGGGGCGGAGACGAGCACGCCGCCAATGGGCCTGGCGGGGCGGGCGAAGGCCTTCATGTCGCCGCCGCCGAACTCGAACTTGGCGCTGATGCCGTCCTTGGACTTGGCGAAGGTTTTCGTCATCTCCTTGCCGGTCATCGCGTCGTAAACGGGCCTGCCGTTGTCGGGCAGCGTGATGGTCGCGGTGGCGGGGCCTGGCTCGCCGGCACCGCTCTTCATGTGGCTGACCATCGTGGCGTTGAGAGCGAAGGTGTACTCGATCTCGCCGCGAACCTGCCGCCCCGCGACCATCAGCGGATTATCGGTTGCGAAGGCCGGCGCGATATTCGCCGCCGCCAGTTTCGCCCCAAGGACGTCCGCCAGCGGACGGACCGCTTTGAGGATCGCAATCATGCCGGTCACCTCGGTCGAGGCGGCCGCCTTTTCGTCCCCCTCGGGCATGGGCTTGACATCCCTGGCCCACGCGGCGTCGATGGTGGCGCCGACGTCCGCGGGTTTATACCCCAGCTTCGTCGCGCCGGGAATGTTCACCGTGACTTCATCGCCCACCAGCACCAGCCCGCCGTTGGCGGCGAAGTCCGCCAGCGCGTCGATCACGGCCGGGTCGAGATAATTCACGCCGACCACAATGACCGCCTTGTGCGACGCCGCCACCGTGCCGTCGAGAATGTCCTCGTCCAGCACCACCATCATCGGGTACTGGGCCATTTTGGCGGCCAGGAAGGTCCACCGCAGCTCGTCCGTCTGAATGTCCTTGTTGTAGAAAATGTTGCTCTTGGAGAACAGCATGGCCACGTCGTGCCGCGTGTACTCGGGCTTGGCGAAAATCGTGCCCAGGCGGGCGAAGACGTGATTGGCCTCCTGGACGCCGGGGGCGCCCTTGCTCTTGGCGTTCAGGCCCGGATTGGACGCGACGCCCTGGATGCCGGTGATGAACGACATGTACATTTCGAATTTGAACGTCTCGCTCGACAGGTCGTAGAACGTCGGCAGGTACCACGTGGGCTTGTCCCACTGACGGGGCATCGCCATCTCCAGGAAGAGCGACGGGTTGAAATTCTTCAGCCAGAAATCGTTGTACCCGCCGTGCCCGCTGATGACCGGCAGCGAACGGGCGACGTTGAAGTAGTAGCCGTCAAACGTGGCCGCCCAGCCGTACACCGACTGCGTGACGGTCAGCGCGCCCGGCTTGATGCGTTCCACGGCGTCGCGGGTGGCCCGCCAGAAGGCGTCCATGTAGCCGAGCTTGAAGTCGTTCGCCTGCGTCCACTTCGCCAGCAGTTCGGGATTCGCCGAGTCGACCTCATCCAGCCAGATCGGCTCCTGGCCGAAGGCACGCAGATAGCCCGCCCGCTGCGGCGCGACGTCGTGCGGCCCCCACACCGGCTCGCCGTCCTCTTTCTTCATCCGCGGATGTTTGGCGTGGGTCAGGCCCGGCTCGTCGTGCACCTGGAGACCAATGAAATTGGGCATCGTACGGAAGGGCATGCCCCGATCCATGCCGCGCTGAATCGCGCCGATGTACACGTACGGGTCCGACCAGTCGCACTCCATGTTGCCGTCGTGCTGGTGCATCCCGCCCATCGCCGTGATGCCCATAATGTCCATCCCCTCGCGAATGGACCACTCATCCACGCCACCCATGTTGAGGTTGAAGCCCAGGCCGTTCTCGCCCTCGCCTTTCATGGCTTCGCCGTGCGGGCCGCCCCAGTGGATCGTGCGGTACGTGCTCTTGCGAATATGGCTGTACATCTCGATGTCGGCCTTGTCCGCCACGTCGCCCATCGTCGCCGTCAGCGTGTAGTTGCCGGGCTTGATCAGCCAGCCGTTCAGATGCAGATGGTCGGTCGCGCTGGCGTTGCCGTCCACCGCCGAGGCCGCCTTCAGGCCGAACACGATCGTCGCCTTCGTCTTTTCGCCTTCCAGCACGAGCGTCACGTTGCCCGCGGGCAGGTCGCCGTCAGCGGTGCGGACAACCGACACGCCGATCAGCTCGTTCGTCTGAAACGCCGACCGGCCTTGCGGAAACGTCAGTTTCAACTCGGAGGCCACCGCCATCGTCGCCGGCAGCGCCATCATCAGACACACCAGCGACCATCTCGTTACCGTTTGCATTCGTTGTCCTTTCGCGAAAAGCGCGCGGCTCCCACGCGGCCTCGTACTGTACCAAGTGAAACCCGACGACGCGAAAGGAGTTTTGCGGCAACGTCACGCGGGGGTGACAAAACTTTCTGGCATAGCGTAATTCGTTGTTTCTGGGGTTCTTAGTCCCGAAGGGACGGCGTTGGGTAGCCCAGGGTGAGCCGGTACTCCGGCGAACCCTGGGGTTGGTTGTTTGGAATCAAGCCCCAACGGGGCGGCGTTAGATTCGCATGTCTAACGCCGCCCCGTT
>Ga0123353_10000047_pt1 | contig 134029 bp, 157 predicted proteins | sample TergutLab28metaG_3_FD_92763 | JGI IMG/M metagenome (GOLD analysis project Ga0123353, IMG submission 92763) | Labiotermes labralis P3 segment gut microbial communities from Petit-Saut dam, French Guiana - Lab288 P3 | ecosystem: Host-associated > Arthropoda: Insects > Digestive system > Gut ... | reverse complement strand
ATTCTCTTCATCTCAACTTCCTTTCTTTTTTAAAGCCGCGTTTGATCTGTGCAAGAACAAGGGCATAACCGCGGTGTTTCATCGCGAACCAGTCCCAGTGTTTTGCCAATATCGATCAGTCCATAACCTGTTTGTTCATTATATCCACCGCCTATGGTTTTCGCCCCTCGTTGAATAAAGTCATAAACTTGATCAGGTTTCGCTTTTGGTTTCATCGCAAAAATCAACGATGCCAAGCCCGCGACCTGGGGCGAAGAGAACGATGTTCCTGACATTGATGAATATCCGCCTGCTGTCGATGTTGTATGATAACTGTTAATGGATACCACGCCCATCCCGGGTCCATATTGGGATCCCGATGCGCGTGTTTTCCCATCGCTGTTTGTTCCGCCAACTGCCATAACATTTGAATATCGCGCAGGATAAGCAATACTGCCGCTGCCATCATTACCTGTCGCTGCAAAAATGGCCGCACCTTTGTCATAAGCATAATTTATGGCGTTTTTCAATGTCGCGCCGTCCACGCTTGTGCCCCAGCTGCAGTTCATAACCTTTGCGCCGTTATCAGCCGCCCATGTAATACCTTTTGCTGCATTAGACATCAGCAAGGTGCCGCCGGCATCATCAATTTTAACCGGCATAATTTTGGCGTTCCAGTTTATACCTGCCCCACCGATTTTATTATTCCCGATCATGCCGATACTTCCTGCAACTCCGGTTCCGTGCCCTGTCGTATCGGTGTTCGGAGACAAGCCTGAAACAGATGCATACCCCGGCAACAACGGTGGTAAATCCGGATGGTTCGCGATAACGCCGCTGTCGATTACTGCGACAATGGGGCCGTTCGCACCTGTGGAAATATCCCAACCCGCCGGAGCGTTGATAGTGTTCAATGCGGATGATTGAGTTTTCCAATTAGTATCATTGGGGACAAGAAAGAATTCCATTTCTTCGTCTGGTTCTATATATTCGATGTTCTTGTTATTCTCTAACATCTTTGCCAGCATCCTGGGATTTTTTACCCTGATTCTTTTGACGCCCAGTTGAGGAATGCTGCTGATTTCTTCCCCTTCGGCAAGTTCCGGCACTTGACTTTTATCAACATTTTTTTTGAATTTAACCAGAATTTCCGTTGGTTCGCGCCTTTCCCGGCCGGAACCATGACCATGATCCGCAGACATCGCAGACAACGGCAAAACCATCGAGGCAAAATAGATTAAGAAATATTTTATGAATTTTTTCATCCAACTTCCTGCCCCTAATCATAGGATATTTATTCTATTAGTATCAAGATAAAAATTGGGAGATATACTGATTTTACTTATAAAAAAATGGTCGGAGTGACTGGGTTCGCTTGGCACTTCATGCCTGCGCGTATCTTCGTAGTTATTCGAACTTCGCTACGCTTGTTCTCATATACTCGGATTCGAGCCAGCTGGTTCTCACAAACAATATCTTTCCGACCATAAATTAAACCGCCCCATGGGCGGCTGAATTTATGGTCGGAGTGACTGGGTTCGAACCAGCGACCTCTGCGTCCCGAACGCAGCACTCTACCAGGCTGAGCTACACTCCGACAGGCCGCCATTATGCAATGACGCCATCCAAATTGCAAGCTTTTCTTAACAAGCATAAGTTTTCCTTCCTATAAACATAACAAGCCTCATTCATTATTATTATTTTTATGAATTGGGCTCATTTATTCTTTGGCGCGATATTGATGTTGATCGGTGGTGACTGGCTGGTACGTGGCACTGTTGGAATATCTCGTCGTTTGGGTTTGTCCGAGTTTATAATCGCCGTGGTCATAATTGGTATCGGAACCAGCACGCCAGAACTTTTTGTATCAATTATTTCAGATAACCGTGATTTGGGAACTTTGGTAATCAGTAATAATATTTCATCCAACATAGTCGACATTTGGGGCGTTATCGGTATCGGTGCATTTTTATCCCCCATAATCCTTAACGGACGAAAGCATCTTACTGATTTTATTTTTCTTTGGGTTGCAACCGCGATCATGACCATCATGTGCATGTTCCGAGTCATAGGATGGGTAGATGGGATTATATTGTATTCAATATTCGCGGCATATCTGGTATATGCGATAATGAACGCAAAGGAAAAGCCTGCAAAGATAGATGGACAAGATGGCCTGGACGGGGCGGTTTATAAATCTGGATCCAGGATTAATTACTCCCCTATTTTTGGGAACCGCGTTAATACTGCGATAAAAGGCAAAAAAAATCTGACGATTGGTTATGTTTCCGCTATCCGCCAACATTACGACTTCCTGTATGACAACGCGCTCTTTCGTTTTTTCCAATATAGTATCCCAGGCCTTATATCTTTGACTTTGTTGGGTATCGGATTGGTGTATTTTGGGTCAGAGATTTTTATGAACGCGCTGCAAATAGTATCGCGCATGAATCATCTTGATCAGACTTTGGCTGGTATATTGATAGTGGGGCCCGGAACTTCGATGCCAGAATTAATCGTCACAATTATCGCGGCCATACGACGCCGGCCACAAATTGCAATTGGAAATATACTGGGGTCGAATTTGATGAATATTGCACTGGTCGTGCCAACCGCCGCGATTTTCATGGATTTGCCGGTAACAAAGCACATTTCGCATCTTGACGTTTGGGCGATGGTTGCGGCGCTAGTGATGCTGACATTAAACTTATTCGCTTGGAAAAGAATTTCGCGTTGGACCAGCGTGCTGTATATGAGCCTTTTGGTAGTATATATGTACTGGGTAGTAATGTGGCATTAGCATTATTAATTCTTGCCTCTGGGCGGCATCTCTGATAAAATTGTAGAGTATAATGTATGGGTGAGAGATGAGAAAACTTTTCGCATTCGCGTTCGCTGTTTTGTTTGTAATGCCAGTTATGGCGGCTGACAGGGCCACAAGCTCGTCGCGCGCATCGGTGGCGGCTTCACGCGCGCCTACGACTGTTGCAAATGTCAGCACCCTTTCGCCAAAGCCCATAGGGACGGTCGCAGCCGCGCCAAAAGGAACCCCGACAACACCAACTGAACCAGAAAAAAAGGAAGACTGTCGCACGGCTTATCGCAACTGTATGGATCAATTCTGTCTGTTGGATGAATCCGAAGGTAGCCGCTGCGCATGCAGCGACGCAATCCATGCTTCGAAAAAAAGAATTCAAGAAATCCAAGGAACTCAATCCAACGCGGAAAACCTGTATAACGAAGGCGTCGAACGCGAACAGCGCGGTGCCAAGGCAAATCTTGTATTCAGCGACGGTTCAAAAACAACGGGGGCGAAGCTTCAAACCACTGATATAAAATCTCTGTTGGGTGGCGGCGGGGAACTAGAAAGCGATGAAGTATTGAATGAAGACAGCGAGATCGGCGACATGCTTTACAAAATGGCATCGAAAAGCTGCGATGCGAAATTGGAATCCTGCGCAAGTGAAAAAGAAATGGAAATAACTTTGTATTCGCGCATGATAACCGCGGACTGCAAAGCATTCAGTACTTTGCTGGACGAACAGAAAAAATCCGCGGAACAAAACAAAGCCACTGCTGAAAAGGCTGTGCGCACTGCACGCTTGGAAATGCTGGAAACCACAAATTTGTTTAATCGCGGCGAATGCTTGCTGGCGTACAGGGCATGCATATCCGATAAAGGCGGATGCGGCGCGAACTTTGAAAACTGTTTGGACAATGCATTGCTGCAACGCCGTGCGAAATCATGCGAAAATGTTCTTGATCAATGTATGGCAGTAAGAAAGGATGTTTTGAAAGACTGGCAAGAAGAATCAAAAATGATTTTGGCGGACGCTGCGAAATACGCAGATAAGTACAAACGTGAAAATTGCCTTGCAAAGATTGAAATGTGTTTGGAAGACGGATGCAGCAAAGCGACCAATGCCGCTTGTCTCACTAATATTACCGTGGCCGCGGGAATCTGCCCGATTATTGACGAGTGCGATGAAATAGCGCCCGGAACCAGAACTGCAATATCAGATAAATTAAGCTTTCTGTCATATAAATTCTGCCAGAATGATTTCACCAAATGTTTGGAAGAAAAGTGCGGCCCGAATTTCGATAGGCCAGAATGCATTGGCAAAAGAACTGCAGACATCATCGCGCTATGTCCGTCAAATCTGTTTGTGACCTGCAAAAGCGCGAATGTCAGTGCGGATGACTTCACTACCATCGTGAACTCTGCCCTGTTAGGTATGGACTTCCAAATGCTGGAAGGCTGTAAAAATTATGTAGCGGAAGTAATTGCGAAAACAAATTGTGGCCCGGATATGAGCTGTCTGCCGCCAGACCCGGCCGTTGCCGGACTGACGAAAATACCCAGCGAGGCAGAAAAAGTAGTTTTGAGACAGCAAATTCGTTCAAATGCCGCAACGAGGGTAAAGGAATTCTTTGATAAATTGACTGGCACAGATTCAATGATTGCAAAGTGTTCAGAATCTAAAAGGCCTGCCGGCAGATCTGGGTTATCAGCGAAACCGACCCCAATGACAGGACTGGTGCAAGGCCCCAGCGGACCAAGACCGGACTTGAAAAATACTGTTATCGAAAGTGCGCGCTTTATTGGCGAAATGGGTTACGAGCAAAGAGAGCTGCGAAACTTGGAAGCAAGAATAGTAGAGCTTAACAGAACAGCCAGCCTGGCAGAAAAGCGTAAAAATTGCGAAACGGGAATTTTCGCGCCAGAAAAACCGCAGCAGCCATGCATCGGAGAATCGGCGCAAAGAGATTTCCGCGGTCGTCAGAATCCTGGCAGCGAACTTTCTTGCAGAAATTACAGCTTTATAGTAAGCAGTCATTTCGAAGAAGCGCTTAGTAATTGCCACGTTTGCCGCAAACAACAAGTTTGCGCAACCGGCGGAGAATCCCAGATGAACAGCCTTATGAAAGGGGTTGGCGGCGGCGCGGGCGGCATGGCGGGTATGGGATCTGCCGCAGGCCCATGGGGTGCATTGATCGGTGGTGTTGTCGGCGGAGTGGCCGGTGGTGTCGGCGGCGCACTGAACAGCAACATGCAAGACGTCTGCCATGAAATAGAATCTTGTGAAGATGTAAATATGTAACGGAACGGGAGAGAGAAAATGAAAAAATTATTTGTTATTTTATTTGCCATCTGCGCGATGCCTTTGGCGCTTGACGCCGCGACGGTGACAACGGCAAAGCCAAAGGGCACATCAGTTCTGCAAAGCGGAACTAATGTCCGGGCAAAGGTCGAACCCAGTGGGCTGTTCTCGCAAGAATGTTATGATTCTTATTATGGTTGTATGGATCAGTTCTGCATGTCGGATAATGCTGATGGCGGCACTTGCATTTGCAGTGATGATAATCAAAAATTTGAAGACAAGATGTCAAAGATTCAAACGCAATTGACCGAAGCCAACAGAATCAGGACCGTGGAAGTAGAAAAAATTCAGGCCGGCGCCCAGGCTGATATAATCTTTCATGGTGGCCGCGAATATACGGCTGACGGAAATGTCCTTAATGTCGACAAGACGAACCTGGATAAAAAAGCGCAACGGAAAAAAGACTTGCTGGCGCTGTGGGATGAAGTAAGCGCTGAAGACGAAGAAACCTTTCAAAGCATCAGTGACTTGACCGGCACGGCATTATATTCCTCTGCACGGGAGCTTTGCTTGACGCAAGTTCCAAAGGCTTGTGAAAAGGAAATAAATGTACTGACCCAGATGTATTCGACGCAGATAAAATCAGACTGCAAGGCCTTTGAAAACGCGGTGACAAAGCTGCAAAAATCCGCAGACGATGAACTGGCAGAAGCGCAGAAAGACGTCCGCGATGCATTAAAAGAAAGCTTTAACGAAGCCAACGAATACGACCGCGGCACTTGCATGGTTAATTTCAAAAAGTGTATGCAGGAAGATGATGCCTGCGGTAAAGACTGGATGAAATGTGTGCGTTCTATCGCGGCCGAAAACATGCAGAATAATAAATCTGGTAACCCCAGTGCAACGGTGGAACACATCGCTAAATACGAAATCACCGATTCGACTATGGAGATTTTAAGCGCAAAGCGCAATATCTGTGAAAAAGTTCTAAATAAGTGTATGGCGGTGCGCGATATGATTTGGCCGGACTTCCTGCGTGAAGCCGCGCCGGATATCCGCCTCGCGGAATTAGAAACGGAATCGAAATTCAGACAGTCATGCCTTACCAATATCTCGAACTGTATACAAAAAGCTTGTAAAGATGATATCGTCGGCAAAGGCGTTGATACCATGGACGCATGTTTATCCCGTCCTGAAATGGCACGTCAATTCTGCAAAGTCGAAATCGACCCATGCGAACGAATGACGCAAGTCGGTGAAAAGGGTGAATCTTTGATATGGGGCTATGTAAAAGATAAATTGGCCGCGATGCGCGTAGACCGCTGCACCGAAGAAGTCAAAGAATGCTTTACGAGTCCCGACCGCTGCGGCGATAATTTCATAAACTGCATCGGTATGGATTACAAATATATGCATGACATATGCCCGTTGGATAAACTGGTGGTCTGCAAACAAGATAATCCAAAGTTCTCTATGGACGATCTGGATAAGATGCTGATGGGCTTTTACCTGAACGCGGACAATGCAATGCTTGAAAATTGCCAGAACGAAATCGAAAGAAAGATGCTGGAGGTTTGCGGCAGCACTACAGACTGTGATAAATTCGCATCTGACGATGTGATGGGAACGGCCAGTTTGCAGTCGCAGAAAATCGGAAATATTTATCGTCTTGTCGGACTGATTTCTTTCGGCAGCATAAAAATGGGTGACGCATCGGGCAAAATAACAGACAAAGGCGAAGATAAAACAACTCGCCTTGGACCCGGCGAAGTCGGGGTGCAAGAATACCTGACCCAACTGCGCGCAACTGTGAAAGCTTCGAAGGCCAATATTCCGGACAAAGAAGAAATTATGACCACCATCGAAGCAGAGCTGAACAATATCGCAGGCACGATCAATCGCACGATTAAAATCATAGAAAATGATCCAAAGATCGCCTTCTGTGTTAATGGCCGCGATCTGTCGCAAATAACAGGACAAGCACAAAAGGGTAAACAGCCGCCTATGACCTCTGCCCGTTTCCCGAACCTTTTGAACCAGATAAAAGTTCAAATAGCGATGTCGGCCTTGGCACGCGCCCAGCAGAATTATAATCGCGTTCTGCGGGATAAAATCCAAGGGGCAACCGAAGGGGCTTCTGCAGATCTGGCGCAATTCATGTGCCAAAGAATGGCGGAAACCGGAATGGGCAACGCGAATGTTGGCGGAATAACAGAGGTAGAAACCCCATTAACACCGCCATTTGCAATATCCTATGACGTAGGTGCAGGACTGACGACAGAACAATTGATGCAAGGGGGCAGTGGTGTTATGAGGGCTGGCGGCGTTACGGTCACAGGCAAGAAAGGCTTTTCTGCCAGCGGCGGCGGAATAACGAAAACTACGAACGCGTTGTTTGACCGCGACAGCAGAACTTGCAAACTTTGCACCACTACTATCTCGGAAAGCTGCAAAACCACAGGTAAAAAGGGCTGGTTCAAGGATACCAGAGGACAAGAGTGCACTACGGGCGAGCCAGTTGAGAAATGTGAAGAAATGAAGATGTAAAAAATCCGGCGTTCGCCGGATTTTTTATTTGATTTCCTGCTAAAATAAGTTATTATTGCCTGCACGCGCCCATAGCTTAACTGGATAAAGCATCTGACTACGGATCAGAAGACTCAGGGTTCGAATCCTTGTGGGCGCGCCAGAATAAACAATACCCCTTTTGGGGTATTTTTTATTCTATTGCAAATCCCAAGATGAGAACCCGACAAGCGGCGACCCGGGCCCCGCGGCCGAGGAACGCTGGCCGTGGGTGGGCTGGCCGCGAAGGGTGCGCGTCGGAGTTGGCGAGAACGAGCATTGGCGAAGTTCGAGCCTTACGAGAATGGTGTCGCTTCGCGACACAATCCTTGTGGGCGCGCCAAATTTTCCCTCCTTATTAAAAGGAGAGCTATTTTTTTGTACACTTTTCCTGAAAACTATGCTATAAGAGATACATAACAGGAGTTTCAGAAATGAACAACAATCAATCTAAAGCTGCAGCGTTAGAAATTAAAAACAAAGAATTAGAAGCCCAAAACAAAGAGCTTTTAAAAATTCTTACCGATTTTTCAGACACAATAGGCAGAACAGAATCCAGAGTAAATGACCTGCTGGAATATGTGACTTCAGTAAGGCCTATCGATCAATCCAGAAAGACTGAAATGGCAAGCGTTCTTAAAAAGATGTTAGCCGACACAAAAAAATCTAAAGAGCAATGGTCTCCACCCAGAAAACCTATAATTATCAATGCGCATAGCTTAACTGAAATAGAAATATAGCTTTAACAAAAACCGCCGAACGGCGGTTTTTATTTTTCGAATTACACCGTCCAACTCTGTGAAAATTCTTCATCTTCGAATAATGCCGCCAAGCCCGTGATTTGTTTCAAGCGCAAAATTTCATCTTCGGACATGCCCAGGTGTTGCGCTATCCATCGATCTGATTTACCCATCTCTACCAGCTCTGCAACTATATTGCTCATCAAATCAACATTGTGGGTTCCACGCGCGCGGTTATGTCGAATCGTTGATGCCATACGCTCGCTTATTGGTTTTTCAATGACCGAGCAAGGCAACAATCCCCCTTCCCTTTCATAAATATCTTTATACTGCAGCATTATCGAATATCGGTGAAAGCCGTCCACGATTTCATACATATCGTCTTTTTCATGATAGTATACCACTATCGGCATAGTGTATCCGTCTTCCTTAATCGAATCGTACAGCAGCTTCATTTCCGGCGGCGCAACCTTGTTCGGGTTGTACTCGTTCGCACGCAGTTTTTCCACAGGCACTGAACGAATGTTATAAACGGGGCTTTTATATTTATTTTTCATCTTATATCTTCCCATATTTTTCTAATAATTCTTGCATGCGCTCTCGCTGTCTTTTCGTTTGGGTAAACGACAAGCTTCTGCATAATTGGTCATTTTTCAATATGCAGATCGCCATGCGACGCCATGTGGGCGCGACCCTTTTTGCCTCTAACCTGCTGGGGATGGTATCCGGAATTTCTTTATATACCACCAGAGGTCTTCCCTTGCTGCCGCGCGCGGACAAGTTCTTTGTAATCATCGCGCCCGGCGGAAGCCAGCTGCCATCCGGTACAGCAGAACCGATCCTGTTCCAATATCGTATAAATTTCACGAATCGGTCGCGATAATTTTTTGCAGTTTCGCGCGGCAAAGTCGCAAGAAGCATTTTAGTATAAGTTCGCCAAGTATGTCCTGCTGGCAGCCTTACATTGCGATAACCCAGAATACTGTTGCCGGAATAAATATTTCCAAAGTTCGCGCCGCTGACACGATTTACTACACGCGCCCAAGTTTCCGGTTCTATCACGCGGAACAAGTTCAACCCGATTCGCTGATCATCGCCATAAGGCTGACAGATACGCTGTTTAGACAGCGGAACGCCCGCCTTGTAAAACATATCATACAGCTTGTTATATTCCCAACCCAGCTTCGCATTGCCGACCCAAACATCTTCTGTCGTCCAATCATAAATCGGATAACAGTTGAAAAGCTGCGGACTGTCATGCATCTGCGTAGTCCAGTTCAAATTGCTTAACATCTCTTTTTCTTTCAATGCAATTGTCCGAAAACGGTTAAGGCTTTCGTCCGATCGAATGCCAACCAAACATGCTGTTTTTTTATCTTTGGCATACCACGGGCCGAAATCACGGATGAATTCTTCGAACTCCATATTTTTTCTGAAAAAAGGAAAAGGATTATTTTTAGTTGTAATAACGCCGGGAAAATCTGGTAGTTCGCGAATCCATTTGTCATGCTGCTTCGCATCCCAGCAAGTCCAGAACGGCTGAAACACGCTGACGGCATTACGCAGATTCAGCGGCAGACAGCACCAATAAACTTCGAACAAGTCGGCATTTTTCGAAAGTATTTCCTTGATATAATCGATGGTCAGCTTGTATTGCCCTTCCAGATCGATAAATAAAATACCAACTTTCTTTTTGACTTTATGCTTTCGCATATGATCGATAACCAGGTTCAGCATTACCCCGCTGTCTTTTCCGCCGCTGAAAGAGATGTAGACTTTTTCAAAGTTTTTGAATATGTATTCGACACGCTCCACAGCGGCTTCATAAACATTTTTTTGAAGATATTTTTTAACAGTCACTGGATAATAATAGTTTTAATTGGGAAATTTTTCAAATAGTTAATTTGTTTAAAAATTACTTGCAAATTCTGCGATTAAGGGTTATATTCCGGCGGAAATTAAAGGATTTATTATGTTTTCTGTTCTTCTTGTTCTTTTGATAATTGTCGCAATGATGATGATCGGGGTGATTTTATTGCAAAAATCCGAAGGGTCCGGAATGTCCGGATCCAGCGCAGCATCCATGTTCGGCGGGGCGCTGACGGGCGCAAGTGCGGGGAATTTCCTGACCAAAACCACAACTATATTGGCAGTAATCTTTTTTGTGTTATGCGCGGCATTGGCGATTGTTGCATCGAAATCCGCCAGCGGGCCAGCTGTCAGCGAGTTGCAGCAAGAATTGGTACAAGAATAAAAAAACGCCCATTTGGGCGTTTTTTATTCGGTCGGACTAGTACGATTCCGTTCGGCATATACTATGCGCCCTTTATCCAGGTCATAAGGCGTCATTTCTACACGAACCTTTTCACCGACATTAACCCAGATGCGCGCTTTGCGCATTTTGCCACTGACGGTAGCCAGAATTTCATGCCCATTTTCCAACTTTACGCGGAACATGGTATTGGGCAGCTTATCTTCCACTGTTCCGTTAAAAACTATCACATCATCTTTTGCCATAAAAAACCTTTTGTTTCGGCAGAATACTACCCTTCCCGCTTTGGAAAATCAAGATATTTTGTTTTTTAATTATGGCCCAGTAACCACCCATGTTCCGCCACTACCACCTGGCACACTTGTGCCGGGAACACTGACCGTTACGCTCAACGCACATGTGTCGCCTGACACTGCATATCCTGACTTGCACTGGCATCCTTTCTTTACGCAACCAGGATTAATATAGGGACTAACACTGATAACAGGCCCCGATTGACCAAGATAAAGCTCTGGACCGGGACAATCCGGACTCCAGCAAGAGTCGTACGGACAAATGAACACATGCGCTTGACATGATTTATTTCCGTAATCATCAATATGAATTCCATACCCATTATTGCATCGACAATTTGAATTTAAACAATCCCATTCCCCACTAATAGACATGACGGGGGCGGAACAGCTGGAATCCGGATGAGAATTACCCGGGCAATTCTCAACACATCTCCAACTGGCCATCTTATCTACTTCAACATCATAGCAAGGTTGGTTCCGACAACCTTGAATTTGTGCGCATCCAATCGCAACATTCGCTGGCAACTGCAGCCCCGTTGGATTGCCTCTATTTGCCTCCAGCGATTTATAGCCCCCCTTGCACCTGCAGAAATTCCCCATTCCACCCCCGACCGAATTATGAGATCCCCAGCCAGTACTGGTCGCATTAAAGACAGCATTTTCGGCACATGATACGCAAGCACTGGAGCCCGAGGCAGCAACGGTACCAGTTTCCCAACCCGGAAAAACAGTATAATGTCCAGGTTTGCATCGACAATATGGGGGGTTAGGGTTTGTGTCGGAGCTGGGGATATTATATTGATAAGTTGTGTGACCTACGCAACCCGCCTGTGCTGGTAAATTATTGGTTCCAAAGCTGAACGAAAAATTTGGACCGCAATTAACCGTATTTACATCTGCGCCTGCTGGACACTTAATTTCTCTACACTTCAGTGCGGTACACCCTGCCGGGGTTCCCGGACCAGTACACCCATCATCAAAGATAGAAATAGAACTGACAGTCGGGGTACAACATGTTTTAACGCCACTGGTGGGATCCACCCAGGCATCACCCGGCAGACTGCAAAATGGATCCATGCATGATCCCCATCCATCTGATGCGCCTACAAAATTTATATAAAATTTCTTTGTAGATTTATAACCGCTATCCACCCACTCGCCTGAATACCGTTCGCACTCTGCCTTCAACTGCATTCTCATTTCAAAGAAGACGGCGTCAAATACTTTATTAACCGAACCCATGACACTTGTCGGCAGCGGATCTAGTGTTGGGAAATCTGGTCTGACACAGTTTTCGCGCGCATATTTCACCAGCAGTTCAAATACCGATCCGGATTGATGGGAACACCTGGTGATATCCTCCATACTGCTATTAGGATTCAGCAATACCGCAGCGCAATCATAAGATCCGGGATTACGGACGCGGCAAGAATAAGGATATGTATGATTCAGATCGTTCGCCACGGCGCAAACTTCGCGGATATACCTGTCCAGATTCTCTTGGCAATTTTCGGATATCTTACTGCTGCCTACTTCGCGGACGAATGTCAGCAATTGCGATAATCCTGTTGGGCCGCCACCAAACACATTGCTGCACGCGTGCATTTTTTCTTGGCACAAAGCCTCGGCCGTTCCGACAGACTGGCCGATTATCATCTGCTCGTCTATATTTCCAAAGTTCTTCAGCTGGCCAATTTTTTCGTCATAGCATTGATTGACGGTCGACAAACATTCATCACGAACTTGTTTTACGCGCGCTTGTTGGGCTTGATAAATTTCTACAATCGCTTGACGCTTGAACTCCCGCCAAACATCGTCCGCCAGATCGCGGCAAGTATCCAATCCGCGCTCTGCAAATTTTTTCTTGTCTTCCAGCATGCTGGTCAGCAAGCGATTCGAAGTCGAATTCAAAAAGTCTCCATCCAGCGATGTTTGTTTTTCCAATTTGAAAAAGTCCGAACTGTAAATCGGTACGCCGGTATTATAATCCAAGAATAATCCCGTCACATCCAAACAATGAACATAATCTTTACCACAAGCATTTTCCGAAGTGACATCTTTGCGCACTTGCGCGATACATTCGTTGATCGCCGTGGAATTATGCGCGTTATAGTTCTGAAGCCTCGCCAAATCCAATTCGCGCCCTGTAGCACGTACCGTTGCGGCAGCGGCGGTTTTCTTGCCTTCTATCGCCGCTTGGATAACATTGCAGTCTTGCTCTATATACATCCCGTACGCCGACACAACCATGCGGAGCGTAGCTTCGCGCGGGCAAACGCTTGCTATCATATCGATGCATTGTCCATGCACTTGCGAATACAGCGCTTCCCCTTCCAAGTTCATAATATCGGCGCCACCGATAAAATCAGGCGTAGACCAGATCGCACTGATATCGCCGGCAATATCTAATCTTCCCGCGGTGGATAAAGCCTTTGATTTCGCCCCCCCCAAAACCGCGGAAATTCCCGCCAACTTTTGCGCGCTTTCTGATTTATCTTTCAGTGCCGCGCTTTCGCCAGCAGTAGCGGTCAAAGATGCCGCAACTTCTTTTGCAGTTTTCGAAACCGCATCGATATTGTAATCGGCAAAATTCTGCAAGGACTCTTTAGTCTGATTAACCTTGCGTTCCATTTCACGCAGTCCATCCAACCTGGAAGAACATGCGCATCGGCGATAAGTATCATCCTTGTTCGCGCAGAATTGATCCATGCATGTGAAATAAGCATCCCGGCATGAGTTATATCCTTCGCTCATCGATGCGTCCGGCGGTGTCAGCATAGCAGCGCGCGCAACTACATTTGACACAGGTTTTGGAACAATCGATGCAATTCTTGCGGCCACAGACTTATCAGATGATGACGCAGGGCGCGAGACAGTGGATCGCGCAGCCTGAACCGGCGCAGTTGCGGATCGCGCGGCTACATTGCTTTTTGCCGTTTCGCGAGGTGCGGATATTGGCGCGTTTTGCGCGGAAATAGATGCCCTGGGCGCTGCGGCAACCGCCAAAGTTCTGGCTTGTTGTGTTGCGGAAAACACCGGCACCGCTGCCACAGCGGCGCAAAAAAGTCCGCAAAGACTCAAGATTTTGCGCAATTTTCCCCTAAACTTCACTAATTTGGATTTTACATTATTTTCATAATGTAGGGCAAGGGAAAAAGAAACCCAAAACTCGCGAATCGTGCGGCGAAGGCGCCGCGGCCTTTTATTTTTTTACCCCTCGAAAACTCGCGAATCGGAAAATTCAATGTTATAATGAAGGCACGATATAAAGGATAGATCATGTCTTTGATACCAATGGTAATAGAAGAATCCCCACGCGGAGAACGCAGTTTTGATATTTACAGCCGCTTGCTTCGCGATCGAATAATAATGTTGCGGGGTGAAATCGATTCACAAATGGCTGACACAATTATTGCCCAAATGCTGTTCTTGGAATCCGAAAATCCGAATGCAGATATTTCTTTATATATCCAAAGCCCCGGCGGTGACGTCTATGCTGGACTCGCGATTTTGGACACCATGCAATATATAAAATCAAATGTTGCGACGATTGGCATGGGCATAGTGGCAAGCATGGCTTCAATTCTGCTGGCAGGCGGCGAAAAAGGCAAACGACTGGTTTTGCCGAACACCCGCATAATGATTCATCAGCCGATGGCGGGAACCAAGGGCCAGGTCACGGACATGGAAATTCAAGTAAAAGAATTTTCTAAAACAAAAGAAACACTTATAAAAATGTTATCCGGATTTACTGGGCAAAAAGAAAAAGTCTTGTTTGACGCGATGGAACGCGACAACTATATGACTGCCGATGAAGCAAAAAAATTCGGCCTAATCGACGATGTTATGATAAAAAAGGCATAAACATGTCTGAAAACGAGAATAAAGTTTCACAGCCGGCGCAAATCTGCAGCTTTTGCGGAAAGCAAATGCATGAGGTCAAACGTCTGGTATCCGGCAAAAATGTCTGCATTTGCGACGAGTGCATAAACCTGTGCAATGACATACTTGCAGACGATGACAAGCAGAAAATCACAACCGATGCCGCTGCCCTGCCCACGCCTAGTAAAATTTTCAATATCTTGAATGAATATATTATCGGCCAGGACGAAGCAAAGCGCACGCTGGCAGTTGCGGTTTATAATCATTACAAGCGTCACAGCGCCGGACTTCGCAGCGATATAGAGGTTCAAAAATCAAATATCCTGATGATTGGGCCGACCGGCGTTGGAAAAACCTTGTTCGCGCAAACCTTGGCAAGAATCCTGAACGTGCCATTTGCAATTGCGGACGCGACAACCCTTACAGAGGCAGGCTATGTCGGCGAAGATGTAGAGAATATTCTGACCAGGTTGGTTCAGAATGCTAATTTTGATATAGATCGCGCGCAGAAAGGAATTATTTATATAGACGAAATCGATAAAATTTCCCGCAAAAGCGAAAATCCGTCATTAACGCGCGATGTTTCCGGCGAAGGCGTTCAACAGGCTTTATTGAAATTGATCGAAGGAACAACCGCAAATGTATCGCCCCAGGGTGGCGGACGAAAGCACCCGGGCGAAAGCAGCCTGACGCTGGATACCAGTAAAATCTTGTTTATCTGCGGCGGGGCGTTCGATGGGTTGCAGAAAATCATCGCGAATCGGATGAACGAGCGTGCCGGCATAGGATTTGGGGCCGCGGTCGCCAGTAAAAAGGAAAGGCTGGAAAAAACGCAGCTGGCCGATGTTCAGCCCGAAGATTTGGTGCGATTCGGAATAATCCCGGAATTGGTCGGCAGATTGCCGGTAATTACGACCCTGACAGAGCTGGACGAGGACGCATTGGTCGAAATCCTGACAAAGCCCAAAAATGCAATTGTGCGGCAGTACCAGGCCTTGTTTGAAATGGAAGGCGTGAAATTAAAGATAACGGATGATGCCCTGCATACGATTGCTAAAAAAGCCCTGGGGCGGAAGTCTGGGGCACGCGGACTGCGGTCAATCCTTGAAAAATTGCTGTTAAAATCGATGTTCGAGGTGCCAGACAGACCAGATCTGGCAGAAATAATCATAGATGGGGACGTGGTAGAAGGCAAAAAGCCCCCCATGGAAATGCTGAAAAAGAGCAAAAAAGCCGCCTAATCCCCCAAATTCCAACAATAAATTCCGTCACAGGAACTCCATCCCGCCCCCGAAAACGGGGGCAGGATGGAGCTCGATCGGGGGCAGGATGGGAATAATTTCACCACTTTTTGCATTTACTGGCGTTTTTGTCGGCGACAGACAGGGCAATGGCTACGGCTTGCTTATATGGCTTCCCGGTCTTTTTCTCCATGGAAATATTCTTTTTGACGGCTTTTTTAGAGCAACCTTGTACTAATGGCATGTTTTCCCTCCCTTTTTCGCCCCAGAATACCATTTTTACCCCCATTATTTAATAGGATTGAACCCCCATATATTTTTTTTGACAAAATACTTGACAAATGCAAATTAGTGTTTATATTATGTATGTCAACAAAACAAAAACAAAATTCCGATAGGAGGAAAAAATGGCAAAAAGTGCAGACGAAATAAACATGGAAGCTTACGAGCAACTTGTAAAACAAGAACTCTTCTTTGAAGGAAGAGGCAAGTATAACGAGATTGAAAACAAGCGCAAAGACGACAACTCTGCGCGTGATCAGTCTAATAAAAGTTTAGACGCTGACCGCAAACACGAAAGCGCGGATAAAAACTCTACACGTGATCACGAAAATAAAGATAAGGATTTAGAACGCAACGACAAGAAAGAAGATAGCAAAGCCAAACGTGAACACGAAGGTAAGGACAAAGATCTGGAACGCAGCGACAAAAAAGACGAATCGAAAGATAAGCGTGATCATGACAATAAAGATAAAGACTATAATCGCAAAAAGAAGGAACTAGACGACACGTTTGATCTTGAAACCAAAAAGAAAGAACAGGAACGCAAATGGGCGAAAGAAGATCGTGATGAAGCAAAAACAGAACGCGATGCAGAGCGCACCCGTTTAGAAACCATCGAAGCAGAAAGAGATCGCAAAGAGCGTGCAAGCGTTAGAAATAACCGTTTGATCACTTTGGGTATCATCGCTGCAGTTGGTCTTATCAGCTGGCTTGCCTGGCTCAAATACAGCAACAACGATAACTCGAACAGCTCACCATGCCCAGATCAAACTTCAGTTTCTAGAGTTGATACTTTGTATGTAATCAACCAGCCGGCAGCACCCAGCAAACCTAGCAATAGTAAAAAAGTAAAAGATGTGAAGGTTAAAGGGGAAGATGATCAGACCGACAAAGAAAAAACTGAAAAAGACTTCGGGGCTAAAGTAGACAATAAAGCACTGGTATATTACATGGGATATGGTCGTTAATAAAAAATCCGGCGAACGCCGGATTTTTTTATTCGCATGCGCCTTCTGTTTGCGCGACAGACATCGCTATTTGGCAAACGCTTCCTGCGACCTTACACGCGCCTTGGATATTCTTCACAGTTGTTAAACCAGGCGCTTGGTAATTAACCGTAGCATTCGTACAAGCCGCAATGTCTTTTATAACCGCACAAGCATCCTGCCAGCTTTCGCAATCAACAACTTTTGCCGTCGGCGATGGAGTTTCCGGCAGATTCAGCTTCCACTTTACATAGAAGTTCTTCAGGCTGTCGATATTACCCGATTTGCCCATCCCGACTTTGTCCAGTCCATCCCCAACAATACAGTTTATATTATTCTTTTCAACAAAAGCAGTAATTGCCGTGGCAAGTCCGCCTGCGCCCAGCCCTATCGCGCCGCCGATCAATGCGCCTTTGGCGGCTTGGCTCATTCCGTTCTTTTGCTCTGCAAAGCTAAAGCCGCTTAACGCCCTGCCCAAACGATCAATTTGTGCCTTCATATCAGCGCCGCTGACACAGTCTTTTGTTTGGCAAACAACAGTGGTATCAGACGACATCAGATAATCGATCGAATGGAAAGTAGGACATTGGCTTAAAAGAGTCTTATCGTCGACATAACCGGCGGCTACATTTGCAATTCGTTCGCGAACCGAACTGACAAAAGTGCTATCTTCTTCCTTGATACTTTCCTCTACGCCTTCTGCTGCCGCCAGGGTTTTCTTCCATGCTTCGCTAAATTGCGTGTTTGAAGGCAAAGCACTCCATGTTTGGGTTGCAACGGCCAAGACAGCTTGTTCATGTGCATATTGCTCTCTAGTTATCCCGTTCGATTCAACGCGGAAATTGAAAGCATTTCTTCGGCCTTCAGATGTGCAATTAAAATCATATCCATCGAATTTATGATAAACTTCGTACAATTTCATCACTGATTTGCACTCGTCTGCATTCAATTGTCCCCTGGTTATGTCTATTTTAGTGCCTTTGATAAAACCGTTCAAAACCGCTAATCTACCGTCTTCCCTCAAGAGATTATACATAGCTTTACGATTGTCGTCGCTTTTGCAGTATTCTTCTTTTCCCTTACGGTTACTATCTTGAACTGCGCCAATTATCGCGCCAGTGGTGATACCGGCCGCAGTTGCCACGCCACCGAACAACGCAACGCTTTTCGTTTTGGTCATCAGTCCAAACTCGAACAGCTCCTTGCCACACTTAAAGCTGGAACCTGCCGCCAACCAAGCTTCGGCCGCTTTATCATCACCAATCCCCAGCCACCTGTTGGTAATCAATTCATCCTTGCCACCACCAGGTTTATTATAATAAGCCGCAACACGTACCAGACATTCGCCCGCCGTTGCATCCCAACGCGCATAATGTCCGCGCTGTGCATCATAATCCTTCCAATTAGAGCCCAATTCCGGTCCCAACGGATTTGTTTTTATACCTTGGGTGCTGGAAGTATTATTGTTATAAGGGCCGATATCTTCATGAAATTCACCCCTTACAGAGCCAATATCGCCCACCGCCGCAAATGATTTACCGAAATTATTTGTATCCAGCAGCCAGCAGGTATTTTCTGCTTGGTGCGGCGTCAAACCCGTCTTGCGCAACACAAACGAGAAATACTGTGGCTGAACCACGCGCGAATTAAACGCAATCCAGACATCCGCGCTGCTGTGATAAATCTGTCTACCATTAACTTTTACATTCGCAATACAATAATCGACCACGGATTGGCACAGGCTCATTCCATTTATAATTGAATTACGCAGGTTAACATCGTACATATCGCTGATTCCGCCCGGCAAACCGCCGCCATTAACGCATGCCAGCAATGCAGTCATACAATCATCCACGGACTGATCCGGTATTTTGCATTCGCCCCAAGTCTTGTCATCTTTGCAGATCTGCGTTCCATTTTTCCCTTCGGGGGTTTTGCAAGCTTGCGTTGCGCCAGGCACACACCCGGTTTCAGTGGAACAATTACAGTGACAGCCGCAACATCCGTTGCAGCACTGATTTTGGCAATTAGAATTGCAATTCGGGCAAGCATTCGGCCCAGTTGTCGGAACCTTTGTGGTTACATTTGTGCCACCCGGGCCACCGCCAATATTAATCCCCCCAACCCCAGGAATCGTAGGTGGACGTGCGACCGAGCCGGGAAATCCCGCACGCGAAACATCCGTCCCGCCGCGTGCATTCTGCGCCGGCGCGGCATCAGCCGCCGATAACATCAGCACAAAAGCAAGCGCTATAAACCCTAGAAATCCGAAAATTTTGCGCATATTCCCTTCCCTTGGTATACAAATTCTCTTGGTTAATTATATCATTAAACGCAAATCAGAGCAAATGAAAACAAGCAGAAAATATGGCATCATAATGATGAATATTATTCCTAAATTATACACAACCCAGCACTTGACAAAAATATAAATTCGTGTTATATTATTGACAAATGGCAGGCAGTGACAAAAAGTCTCTTTTATTCTCTAAAAATTCCCTTCTTTGGACGGGGTGGTATTTTGTCGCATCTTACTTAATTTTTCTGCTTGTTTTTAATTTCAACATCCTGCATTCGGCCGATTGGGCAAAGATTCCGCTTATTTCTTTGCATGGTTTTGGCGGCCTGGCATTTGGTGTTGCATTGTTTGCATGGTTTCCAATTTGGCTGGCTGGTGTGTTTGCGATAAGCCGCACGGGCAAACCCCTTTTCGGGGCTTCGAAATCAAGTTCAGACGAAGCAAAATCCGATGAGGCAAAACCCTTGGAAGAACCAGAACCAAAAATAGAATTTCCGAAAAACCTGCCGGAAGAAATGAGGGTGCCATATTCCCGCATGCTTCGCGGCCAATTGTCGCGCGGCGCGATGGACTGCAGGGTCGTCCAAAACAATAACAAGGCGCCAGCAACCGCTCTGTCCGCAGAATGCACACCCAGCGCAGGAGAGGATTCAGCAGATTCGGAAATGGCCCTGCCCGATAGCTTTGATGTAGAACCGGCCGACAACGATGACATTCCAATGTTCCGCGATATTTCTTTTGACGAGCCGCAAGTTGCATCAGTACCCAGTGACAATATAAAAATTGAGACCATCAAAAATAAAAAATTCGCAATTATAACCCACGACGATTCGGATTTCTGGATTGCTGATGAAGATAACTGGTTCGCGACAGGAAAACAAAAGGCTTCGCCGATCACTGCTGTAATCAGCGCCGCAAAAGAAAACGATGCGACACCTGTCTTGCACCTAATTTCAGAAAATATTATGGACTTGGATTCGCAAAAAGAAAAATGGCGCGCAAACAGCGTCCTGATAATCAAAGACATTTCAGAACTTAATTAAAGAGATTAACCATGGGAATTCTTAACCAAATCTTTCCCAGCGCCTTTACATACAGAAATTTCGACAACTTGGATTTTCCGGTGTCTGAAATTCATGAAAGACTGCATGCAGATACCGCGCCTTGTTGGATAGAACGACTCTTCCCGAATAAGTTCGCACAAAAATACTACCCGAATCCAAAAGGCCGATATATCGCAATAGCTGATACAGCCTTTTCCAGATTTTCGCCTTCATACGCAACAACAAATGAAAACATGAGGGTTACAGCAAAAATATTAAAGCCTTTTGGCAAACGTGTTCTGACTTGCGGCGGTTCCGGCGATCAGACGATATGGTTCGCGAGAAACGATGCGGTCCATATTGATTCATTTGATATCAGCTGGTGCAGCAAAATCACGATGGATTTGAAAAACGCGGCAATAAAAGCGCTGAATGTACAAGAGTATGAAAATTTCGTTCGCGCTTTGCATAAAGATTCCGCGTGTATTTCTGAAACCGAAGAATACAAACACATTGAACCGCTCCTTTCACGCAAAGCCCGCCGCTTTATGCGCGCGATGAAGGGCAAGCGTTTTTCTGGCAACGGTGTTATTAATGACGAATGCTTTCTGAACAAGGAAGAATTTTTACATATGAAATCAAAGACCCCGACTGGCAAATTTATCTGGTCTGACTTGGGCGGCTTGAACAAGAAAATAAGCGGAAAGAAATACGACATAATATATCTTTCAAATATATTCCAATATCTTTCGGATCCGGAAAAGATTGCGGAAATTCTAGAACGCCTGGTGACAAAGCACTTGTGTCATGAAGGCGCGATAGCGGTCGAAGTTAACTGGATTATAGATAACAAGAAATACGCGGTGGCTGCGAACAAACTGAAAGAACTGGGTAATTTTTACGAAACCGGAAAACTGAACGAAAAGATGCTGGTGTTCTGCAAGACTAAATAAAACTTCTGCCTTTAACATAAGAATAACCTCCTACTGCATTTACACTCAAAGTAGTGTAAAAATATTCCAAACCCAAAGAAATAATGGGATAATAAAAAGGAGAATAAATATGAGTAAAAAACTGCTCTTAACAACCTTGGTTAGCGTGGCCGCGATCGGCGCAACTGCGACTGCTGCGGATGCGAACTACAGCACGCCAGACAAATATGGTGTCGTGTCTTCCGTTTTTAATCCGGCATATCGTCCGCTTCAAAACGACTGGGCTTTGCAGGCTGGCGTTAATTTCCAGACAGGCATGAATGAAAGCGGCAGCGATATGACCAGATTTCAATCCGGCGATTTCCAAGTCGGCGATGTAAAGATCGCTTATGGTATCTTGGATGAATTGTTTGTGTCGTTCGATGTTTATCAGCAAACTTTTGAAATCAATCCATATACCGGAACCTTTATGGTCGGCGCATTTGCGAATCCGGAACTGGGGATCAACTGGCAGATATTTCGCCCAGCGAAATCATTTGCATTGGATGTGATCGGTAAGTACGGCATAGCTTGGACCAGGGACGCGGTAACCGGTGATCGCATTGGTATGAACAACGTCCAGGCCGGTGCACGTATTTATGGTGATGAAGGCAAATTCCAATGGGCCGTCCAGGGTTTGGCACAGCTGGCGATGACACCCGAAGGCATGTCTGACTGGTGGAACTTGCTGGCCAGGGCAGAATTCGAATATGAAATTGTTGAAAAGGTTGGCCTGAAAGCAGAGTATAACTTTAACACATACAACATGAGCAAAAGCAATAGTATCCCGGTTATATATGATCAAATACTGTCATTGGGTGCAGTAATTGATGTTCAACCAGGTGTTGCCGCGATCCAGCCGTATGTAGCGTATCACTTCCCGACCACAGGCAGCGGTGGTATGCCATCTATGTCAAATAACTTCTGGCAGATCGGTGCGAAGTTTGGTATTCAATTCTAATCAGAACGTAACAAAAAATCGCCGCAGTTGCGGCGATTTTTTTTATCGAGTTCAGAATTAAAAATCAATTCCGAATTTCAGACCCCAGGTCATACCTTTGACTTCTTTCCATCCATCGTTAGTATTCGTCAATTCCTTGCCGATATACGCGCCGACGAACTTCGTTGCATCAATGTTGTAATTGACGCCGAAGATTCCATTCCAGGTACCTGCATTCTTTGCACCGTCATTGGTTATGCCGGTATACTCTGCACCTGCAGTCAGGTTCCAGTTGCTGTCAAGCGCATATTGACCATCAACGCCCAAGCGCCACTGATGCAAACCATCATCGCCCCAGTTGAACGATTCTTCATTCGTATAGTCATATGCTACATGACCCGCGATGGTCCAGTCGCCCGCGACATAACCGCCACGAACTCCGGCTGTCCATACGTAGAAAGTATTGTCTTCTTTCAAGAAGCCATCGCCATCCCAAACCGGAGCAAACTGATAATTGCCGAATACATCAGCTTTCCAGTTGCCTTCATCCAGAACGCGATAGTTCAGACCGATACCAAATGTGTTCCAACCAAAAGTGTTGTCGCCGCCCTTCGGGAAAGCGAAATCAACGCCAGTGTTCAGGATCACAGCCAATTTGTCAGTGATACCATAACCGAACTCTTCACCAATGCCCCAGGCACGGAGATGGGAATTCGTATCATTGTTCAATGAAGTTATGCTGTAGAAACGGCCGGCATCCGGACGATACAGCGGATTGTTATCAATAACGTTTGCAGCATGTGCGCCGCTGGCGGCGAACAAAGCAACTAACGAAGTTAATGCTAATTTTTTCATATTACCTTCCTTTTGGTTGTATGAACTCAATAAAGCACAGGCTTTATGCGAAGATTTTCCTATAGATAGGAATGAATGTCAAGTATAAAAAGGAATAAAAACTTATAACTAAAAATAACTTCGTCGAAAAAAAAGGGTGCATGCTTGCGCCAAAGTAAAAATCCGCGCGTTGCGCGGATTCTTTACTTTCCAGTTGCACGGCGTTTTACTGCCACAGTTTTTGCACCACCAGTGCTTTTTGCAGCGGGGGCTTTTTCTTTTGCAACTTTTGTTGCCGGTGTTTTTACCACTTTCGTTTCTTTTTCAACTTTTTCAGTTTTTGCTGATTCGGTTTTTTTATCTGCGCTCTTCTTTGCATTTTCATCGCGATCGATGAATTCGATTATTGCCATAGGCGCAGCATCGCCATAGCGAAATCCAGCCTTAAGCACACGAGTATATCCACCTGGACATTTTGCATAGCGCGGCCCCAGAACAGTAAATAATTTTTTCACTGCATCTGCGTTGGTTCCACCCAGCTCTGCCGCGACAAGACGGCGATTCGCAACCGAATCGGTTTTCGCGCGCGTAACCAATTTTTCAACAACGCTGCGCAAGCTTTTTGCTTTTGGCAAAGTTGTTTTAATTTGTTCTCTTTCGATCAAGTTCTTCGCCAGTCCGCGGAATAAAGCCTTGCGTGCATTTGTATCGCGTCCGAACTTGCGTCCTGCTTTTTGATGTCTCATCTTGCGCTCCTTTTGCGTTGTCCCCAAAATTGGGATTGAACATCTAATATGACCTGATGCTACAGAATCATATTGTTTTTATCCATTGAGCCGACTGCACTGATTTGCGGGGGCGTAGTGTACAAAAGCGTACATGAGCCCCCGCAAATCAGTGCAATGCGGAACCCGATGGAAAAATTATTTATATGGGTCCTCGTATTTTTTCGCCAATTCAGCAATATTTTCTGGTGGCCAGCCAGGTACTTCCATACCCAGCGACAGACCCATCGATTCCAGTTGCGCTTTGATTTCGTTCAAAGACTTGCGGCCAAAGTTCGGCGTTTTCAGCATATCGTTTTCGGTCTTTTGAACCAACTCGCCCAACCAGTTAATCTTGTCGTTCTTCAGGCAGTTGTTCGCGCGAACGGATAATTCCAACTCATCAACATGCTTCAACAGTTTTGGATCGAACGGCAAAGTTTCTTTCTTCTTTTCTTCTTCTGCCGGCTGGTTAACTTGTGCCGGATCTTCGAAGTTAATAAATACAACCAACTGGTCTGCCAGAATACGCGAAGCCAATGCAACCGCATCTTCCGGCGAAACCGCACCATTGGTTTTTACAGTCAGTTCCAGCTTGTCATAGTCAGTGCTCTGTCCAACGCGAGTTTCAGAAACCGCAGTCGCGACATTAAGAATTGGTGAGAAAATCGAATCAACCGGAATTACTCCCAAAGGCAATCCTTCGATACGCGCGCTGGCCGGGACATAGCCGCGGCCTGTGCCCAACATAATTTCCATATCCAAAGATGCGCCCTTGTCCAAGTTGCAAATCTCGGCATCTTTATTCATAACTTCAATTCCGCCACTGGTTTCAATCATGCCGGCGGTAACAACGGCGGGCCCCTTGACCTTCAAATAAGCCTTGTGCTGGCCTTCGTTAATGGCCTTGAAATATACGCCTTTCAGATTAAGAATCATATCGGTTACATCTTCGCGAACGCCCGGAATGCTGGAAAATTCGTGCTGAACGCCTTCGATCTTTACATATACCGGCGCGCAGCCCTGTAGCGAGGACAGCAAAACGCGGCGCAATGCGGTACCCAGCGTCAAACCGAACCCTTTTTCCAAAGGCTCTGCAATAATAGTTGCGATATTGGGATTAGTTTCGTCGACCTTGATATGCAGCTTTTTTGGCTTAATCAATGTCATCCAGTTTTTTTCAATCATCAAAGGCTCCTGTGGTTTAGTTTATTATTTTCACCGTAAGGCCTGGGGATTTTAAGCAGTAATATGTAAAAAGTCAAGAAAAAACCCGCTGATACGGGATTTTATTGCGTTTTCTGACGCTGTATTACGGCACTGCTTCTCTCGTAAGCTTCCTGCGCCTTTACCCGACGGAGAAAATATTTGGCCAAATCATACACCACATCAACCGACTTCCAGACTGTGTCCTCTAACGAATCATCTTTATCCCAACACATCCAGTCGGTGCTGATTCCATCCATAAATTCTATCAGATAGGCCCGTTTTGTATTATTTTCTTTATTTTCTATATCTTGCACGGGCTTCCAGCCATACGTATAAGTCTCCAAATCATAATTGCATGTATTGCTGTGGGCGACAACAATAACCCGTTTCACCGCTACACCACCTGCGTCAATATTTCTTTTACTGTATTGTTTCAACCATCCAACCTGGCCGCGCTCCCCGTCTTTATCAGTTTCGTACCCAGTTTCATTGACTAAAGTGTAACCCCACGCTGTCACAATTAAATGAAACAACGGAAAATCTTCGGCAAGATTTATTCCGCCATGAACAAAATGCGCGGTAAGACCTTTTGAATCATTAAATTCCACCACAATCGTCCCTTTTGTCACAGGTCACTTGAATTTCTCACTGCATTTTCTGATGTTGTTTGCGGGCCACTAATATATTATTAAAACCTGAAAGTTTAGCCAAATTGTGCAACAGGCAACCTATTTCCTTTACAGCCACACGCCCAGAAGTATATACCCCCTTGCACAACCAACCAGAACTGGAGCCATCAGTAAAGGTAACTTTGTACCACTGATACTTATCATTCCACAAATTTGCTTTGTCTTCTATCGGCGCTTCTGTCGTAAATTTGTCATAGCCAGCCTTTGGCTTGTTACAGGCGGTTTTGATTTCTAATCTTTCAATGGCCAACCCATATTCCTTGTATTGCACAATAAAGTTCGCATTCATCTGCGCGAACCATTCATGAAACTTATCAAAACTGGGGATATCAAAGGTCTTATATTGCGATATATTAACACCTTCAGATGTAATAATTATATGCTTGGAGCTGTTATTGATCCGTTTTGTTTGCTGTAATTGTTCTATAAGAGGCTGAATCTGATCGTAAGCAAGATCCACCTTTAAAGTGGAACCGTCTAATTTATAATTTTTTATTCCATTAATCTCAATAGTTGGCATCATGGATCCCAATGTGGTAATATATATGTCATTATACAACAATATTGCTATTTGTCAATGTTTTATTAATATGAGGGAAGCCGTTCTGACGCGCCATGGCGCGGATTTTTAAGCCCTGCCCCCATTATAGAAATACTTGACAAATAACAATTTTATACTATAATTATTTCACATTGAAATAAAGGGATAAAAGAATGGCAAAGCTTAACAGAAAAAAAATAGCTGCGAAAATAGACCGAAAGCAGGTAGAAGAAGCCAAAAGAGCCAGAAGGTTTGAAAAGAACGGGCCCATACAGAGATGGGGCAGTCATGCCTATGATCCAGTGGAAGAGGATGCTTTTTGGACCCCAAAGGAAGACTGGTCAACGCAGAGTTCAACCCACATTGCAATCTCTGGCGATGGTGTAACTGACGCCGCTGGAAATACAATCTATTCCTATAAGGGCCAAAGAATCGGAAATCCAGAGAGAATTACATCAAAATTTGTAAGTTCCGTACCGATCCTTGCCAATCAGGCCAAATTAATATTCGGGGACCGCAAAGTACCCGATACCGAGATAGATATTAACAGCATAAAGACAAAAACAGCCAGCAACTTTATAAAACGTCGTGATATCCAAAAGGGCAGAAATGGAACACCGATAGAAAAAGACGGCGAAGACCTTTCTATCTGGATCAGCGTCAATGCAACGATACATAATAAATTCCAACGAAACGGGAAAGCGGTGCAGACCGATTTTGTATGTTGCGACATGCGCGATATGGATATGGATGTTGCATATGATGCCGCATTTCGCGTGCGCAGGTATGCGAGCAGATTGGCATCACAAATCTGGAACGCGTACTGGAAACAGTATAAGTAAAAACCGCTAAAATTCGCCAGACATATCTTTTATAACCTGGGATGGCGATTTAAAAACTATGCCGCGTCCACCCGCGTTAATCCAATCAGATATATTTTCTGCGCGATCATCGATCAATAAGCTATCAGGACCGGATTTCGCTATTTTTTCCTTTGAATCGCGAACTATTATCACATGTTCCGGTGCAAAGAACTTGCCGAAATACCGGGCAATCCAGGCCTTTTTAGCATCAATTATATGCTGGACATATTCATCGCCTTTTATGAAACGCTTTGCGGATGGCGCCGTTGATAAAACAAAAATTTCACTCAACTTGGATGCCGCCGCCAGCATGGATTCCACGCCAACGATGGGCTGCAAGTTTTCCCAAAATCCAGGCGTTTGTTCAATATCCAGCCAGCGCTTTTTCTTTGCTTCAAGCGCATCGCCGGCCATAACTTCGGTTCGATAATTCAAATCCTTGCGATCCAGAATCTTACAAGCGCTGGCGTCGAAATCCGCCAAAACCCCATCCATATCAAAGTACATTTTTGTTGACATAAATTTTCCTTTGTTGTAAGTTCCCGACCAAGGGGAATGTAGCACGCAAGCAAAGGTTGGCGCAATGAAAATATCTGAACACAAGCTGCATGGAACCGATGATTTGATGGGAGTTATAAAAAATGCCACACTGCGCGGACTTCCGTATGTTAACCCTTATGACGGCGCGAAAATAACGCTTGAGTTCGCGAATAAAAGCGACATAGTCCCGACCCAGCGCTTTGTCCTGCAAGACCAGCTGGATATCATCAAAACGCTGGATAAATCATTTTCCAAACATGGCGTAAATATCCTGTCGAATTCAGGATTTATAACTTATTCGGTTGCTGATAACGAAGTCCCGTATACCTTTACGCCACCGATCATAGAAGTTATCGATGGCCAGCCGCTTTTGATAGACGGAATACATCGTATTACTTACGCGGGCAAGCGGCCATTCTTGGCAATATTTATAAACGGTGTGCCAAAGGAATTCTATCCTTATCAAATTGGACTAAAAGGCGGCTGGAACGAAGTCCAAACATTCCAGTCGAAATTACCAGCGGGATTTGTACCGAAACAAAGCCGCTATTCGGAAGAAGACAGAAAAAAATACTTCCGCGAATACCCATTCCCAGGACAAATTAAAATCATGAGGGAACACAGCAAAATAAAATACTAATACGCACACTGGAACGAATCGCTGAAAAGTAATAAACTCCTATGAAAATATAGGGGTTTTATTTTGAATTTACCGCAATCAGAACTTGATAGAATTACTGGCAAAGTTATCACAAATATCCATAAATGTTATGATAGAGAGCAAGCGCAACTTGCGTCGTTGGCAGAAACCGCCCAGACTGAAGGCGTTATTCGCGATGCGGCGGGTAATCTGGTTGAATCATTATTACAAAACATTTTTGATACTATAAATACTGAAATTCCTGGCGCCAATATTGAATCCATAGTCGGCGGCCGGGATCGCCTTTCGAAAACAATTCATTACAAAGGCCGTGATGTTGAATTCAATCAAATTCAAGTCGACCGGCATATTTTTTCTAATAAAAAAAGAATAGCATTTATCGAAAACAAAACCTATCTTGATTCATGCTATTACGACAGAGCGTTGGCAGATTTCAGAAAAATAGCACAGTCGCTGAAACAGCATGGAACAGATCCCGCAGATGTCAAATACATTGTCTTTGCCGGACAAAACGCGGCAAAAGATAAAACACTATTCGTATACGAAGCAGATTTCTGGGACGACACGAAACACCTGACGTCCGACCCGAATGGAATCGAATCGAAAATCTTTTTCTTTCTGAAAAATAAAAGAAGTTCCGCGAAACCGCTTTACAAAGTGAAACACGAATTAGACGATGATGTTATAAAGAAGTTCGTTTCGTTTATTATAGAAATATTATAAATCGAATAATAAGTTTGCTTTTAATTCTTCTTTAATCCGTTTTTTTGCTGCCTTGAAATAAACAGGATCTTTTTCAAATCCTATAAATTTCCGTCCGGTCCTGATGGCAGCAATGGCGGTCGTTCCGCTGCCGAAACAAGGATCCAATACCAAATCATTCTTATCGGTATAAGTCTTTATCAGCCATTCGAACAAGGTAACTGGTTTTTGCGTGGGATGCAGTTTGCCTTCGCTTTCCGCCGTAACGAAATACTGAACGGAACGAGGATACCTGTCACCAGTATCATTCTTTACCAATACTGCTTTTTCTTGTTTTCCATATGCGAATGTATCGCGAACGGCACAGCCTTTGTTGTACGGTTCGCCCTTTGTCATTTGCGGGTTGTACTTGCATTGTTTTTTATAGAACACAACAATGTCTTCGTGCGCCCTCATTGGCTGTTTCTTGGCATTTAAATAACCCGTTGCCTTTGATTTTTCCCAAACAAGCGTGTATTTGAAATCTTTATAGTTCGTCGATACCAGAACAGCGGTAAAAGGCATCTGTGCGGTTGAAATTATGGGCATTTTATCTTTGCCAACCCGTTTTGCTTCGATCCAAAACTTATCGTAATCTATAACCTTGTCCCATTCGTTTCTTTTGTTTAATGTTCCATAAGGGAAATCAGTTATGATCGCATTTACGCCTTTATCTTTCACGGAACCAAAGCCAGCATTGCTGAACATACAGCAATTTACAAGCTTTACATTTCCGGCTTCGAAGACTTCTATTTTTTTATTGGGCATGTTATTTCAGGATTTATCATAACCTAGCATAATTCTATCAGACAGTTCAATTTGTTTTAAACGCGGATTTGCGCGATTTTTGGATTTTTTAAAAGCACCCTATTATAACCGCAAAATACCTTGACAAAATAATAATTTAAGCTATAATTAATTTGTCAAGGGAATTATAATGAAATCCAAATGGAAAAAGCTTATTATTTGTGGCTCTATCGTGCTGGCGGGCACGGGTATTTGGCTGTTGGATTATTATACCCTCTTATTTATTCCGAATGATTATTGGCCGAAAAAAATCTATCTGTCTAACAAACAAGAATATAAGCTGGCGAACGAGGCATCGATCTTTTATTCTAACAAACTGAATATGCTGGAAGACCTGCGTAAAGACGAACATTGGTGCGCAAAATGGTATACGGACGAAATGATTTCGCAGGAATTTGACTTATGTAAGCAAAAAATCGAAGAATCTGAAAAAATCAAAGAAAAAAATTTTTGGGAAGGAACCTGCAATTGCGCAAAGTGGTCTGTCCAAAGAAGGTGGAATGTAGAAAAAGAACAGTATAAGCTTTCAAAAAAACATCGCAAGCATCGTTAAAATTTAAAACTCCATTTTGTGCCCCCCTTGTTAAAGGGGGGATAATTTTCGAGCAAGCTTGCTTGCCGAAAATTAGGGGGGATGCTGTGTAATGTTCAAAACAATCATCTCCCCAGAGTTGCTAACTCGCTTTGCTCGTAAACCAATTCTGCCCCTCTTTAACAAGAGGGGCACTTGACTCCCTTTTGACAATAAGTATAATCATGACATGTCTGTACTTACCGAACTTGCACGTTGGAATAGAAAAAATCCTACGAAGGCTGAAAATAAACTTTATTACGCACTTCATGATGCAAAAATTGGCAAATTTCAAAGACAGTTCGTAATAGACGACAAATACATTGCGGATCTGATCTGGCGACGACGCAGATTTATAATTGAATGTGATGGCAGTCAGCATTATACAGAAGCTGGCATCGATGCTGATGAAGAAAGAACAAAATATCTGATAGCACAAGGATATAGAATTTTAAGATTTGGTAATGATGAGGTTCTGAAAAATATTGACGGGGTCCTTTGGAAAATTTGCGAAGAACTTGGATTGAATAGCCCCTCTTGTTAAAGAGGGGAAGAGTTGGCTTGGCAACTTGTTGCCTAGCAACTCTGGGGGGATTACTTTTTTAATTCCAGACATTACACAATAATCCCCCCGATTTTTCTAAACTCGCCTGCGGCTCGTTAATAAAAATCGCCCCCCTTTAACAAGGGGGGCAAGTTTTCCGTTTTCCGTATTATTTTCTGTTTTGGGTCAGCGATTGATACACAAGGCCGAAAGCCCGCGCAGCGTCCCCCGCGGACCCGGAATAACGGCCCGCGTAGTTCGCAAGGTTGTAACCAGCGTTCTCTCGCGCGTCATCCTGGGAGTCCCAGGTATCGCCGAGCTTTACTATTCCATACCAATGCCCCCTTATCTTCACAAAGCCATATCCGTGTTTGCTGTCTTTGCCGTCCTTCTCCTCGAACTTGAACTCTTTAAGTTTTACCTCTCTCATGTATCTATTCAGGTTTTCTTTCGTATCAATTGCATAATCCACGCTATGGTTGGTAACCGCGATGGCTTGGATTTCATCCGGGTTGCAATTAACGACAATGCTCATTCTGTCGCAGAATGCTGCCCAATAGCCCGCATCAAAATAGATCTTCGTTTGGCCGCGGGCTTTGACGCCATCCTGGTACAGCCAAGCCCAACCTTTGGCCAGCGCGTTTTCTACGAATTCATCCATAATGTGATTTTCCAAGCCAGAGAAAACAGGGATTTTTTTGATATTGTATTTTTGCGCCAGGCTGTTTCTTTGTTCGGTCAATTCAGCTATTTGGCCATCCAAAAATTCTACTTTTTTCGATACAATTTCTTCCATCGAACGATCGGGGGTGGAAAATGTTCCATCGCCAATCAGCTCGATTTTTTCTTCATTAATTTTTGTATGCCGAATGTCGCGATATTTTTGGCGGTTTTTTGGCGAAAAATCCGTTATGCCCTTCTTTATCGCCTCGGCGCCGATGTTTCCATATATGTCCTTCCAATGCTGACTTACGTCTTTATTTTCTTTTTTTGTTAGCTCTTGAATTGCCGGTATGATAAACTCTTTTTCAGACATGCTTGTCTCCATTTTTGCTGTTACTGTAAAAATAGAGCAAAAATTAATTTCGTCAACAATAATCACAATTTGACAAACAAAAACCTTATATACGAGTATATAATTCGTTGAAGTTTTCCAGGGAAAGAACTAACAATATATTTGCGAATCCAATGGATTTGCGGGTGGTATATCTGTATGCACCGTGCCGTTTGGTCCTGTTCTTTGGCTCGGCGATACCTGGGACTCCCAGGATGACGCGCGAGAGAACGCTGGTAACAACCTTGCGAACAACGCGGGCCATAATTCCGAGAACACGGAGGACGCTGCGCGGGCTTTCGATACTTGATATTCGGTTTTGCCAACCCGGGGGACATGGTTCCGGCCTTCGCCGGAATGACAAGCCATTATGTAGCCGACACACAAGGCTGGATATGCAACCTTCTCTGCTTTGCGGGGAAAATACAATAACCGGGATAAAAACGCTCCTGTCCCGCCCCCGAAAACGGGGGCAGGATGGAGTTAATCGCAAATAAATAAAGGACATTACATGCCCGAAGAAATCCATTCTTTTTCCGACTTTGCTGATATTAAACCCCCGCTGGATGGCAGAAAATGCCGCATAGAGGAAGTTCTGAACAAGCCGATTACCGTGCGCGGGCACAAGATTATCGCTTCTAAAAAAAATGAGGGCGAAATGTGCCTGCACCTGCAATTCGAGATGGATGGTGAGATGTGCATTCTTTTCACCGGCAGCGGAGTTCTGATGGACCAATGCGATAAATACGGCGATAAAATCCCATTCCGCACCAACATCATCAAAGTGGATAAATATTTTACTTTTGTATGAGCCCTGCCCTGTTCTCTGACTTTATATCCCCCGAAAATTTTGCCCTTGCACTGAAAAAGGCAGTGCGCGGACGGCGCAATAAACCTGAAATCGCGTGCTTCCTTAAAAACTCTGAAACAAACCTGGAAAACCTGCGTCAGACCGTTATGGCGGGCGAATTTCGCACCTCGACCTATCGCACAATGGAAATCACGGATCCAAAGCGCCGAACTATTTATATTCTGCCATTCGCGCCCGATCGGCTGCTGCATCACGCATTGATGAATATTTTTGCTCCGCAATGGGAACGGATGTTTATCAAGGATTCTTATGCATGCATCACCGGCCGAGGCCTGCATTCGGCCAGCCGGCGCGCCATGTGTTTCATGCGCCGCAACAAGTATGTATTAAAATGCGATATCAGGAAATTCTATCCTTCGATCGATCATGACATCATGTTTGAAATCGTGCGAAAGACCACGCCTGATGCGCGCTTGCTGGAAATATTCCGCGATATTATTTATTCCGCCGACGGTGGAAAAAACCTGCCCATCGGCAACCTCTGCAGTCAATGGATGGGCAATCTGTATCTTCATGAATTGGATATATTTATAAAGCGGGAACTGCGTGTTCGCGACTATCTGCGATACAGCGATGACTTTTGTTTATTTTCAAATGACAAGGCGCAGCTGCGCGCGATACGCGACAAAATTCGCGAATTTTTATCATCGCAACTGCAACTGGAATTTTCCAAGGCAGAAATCATCCCGACCGCGACAGGTGTCGATTTCGTTGGATATCGGCATTTTCCGGATTTCATACTGCTGCGCAAGCGCACACTGAAAAATTTAAAAAAGAGAATTGTAAAGATTTGGGAATCGCCGCAACCGACGGATCAAAATCGCGGACAGGTGGCGGCTGCTTGGGGTTGGCTGAAATTCGCATGCAGCTATAACCTGCGTAAAAGTTTGCGCTTTGCCGCGCTAGAAAAGAAAGTCGGGATCAAAAGAAAGGGATAATTACGCTGCGCGCTGATAGCCGTTCTGCATATCGCGCAAGGTCTTTGTGAAATTCTCGCTGGCGGTCTGACCGATTTTCCACGCTTCTTGTTCTATCGGATTCGCGCGGTAGTAAGCATAATCTTCTTGCGCATGAACATAATTTTCAATACTTCTTATTACCGTGGAATGCGACAAGGTCGTATCGCCTTTTCGAATTTGAAACACGTGCGCAGGCTCATGTTTCGCGACCTCTACCACTTTGTCATAATTATCGTTTTTCAGCAGCTTGTCATAAACATTGATGCAATTGCCATCCGTAGAGCCCAGGGTATTTCCATCACTCTTGGCGTGCTTTACCTCTACATCGTAATAATCATTACCACCAAATGACAAAGCGTGTTTTACCAATTTTTTAAAGTGGGCCAGACGGGCGCCGAAATCCAGCTTTTTCCAACTCAAAGCCTCATCGAGGCGTTTTTTGGATTTTTTGAAAAATTCCAGTGTATGGTTGCGGAAACGAAGTGCATAATTTTGCACAGCACTGAAAGAAAGTGCCGATTTTTCACGGTCAATCTGCCGTTTGCGATAAGCCAGGTCTCTTTTCATATAATAATTATAGTGAAAAGTTTTGGTTTGTCAATTGGCTGACTGGCTAAAAAAATAAAATAAAAATCGCCGCGTTTGCGGCGATTTTTTTAAACTCTGCGGACTTTTTTCGGTCTGCATCCATTATGAGGAATACGTGTAGTATCAGTAATAGACTGCACAATCAAACCAGCATTGCCCAATCCACGAACCGCACTTTCGCGCCCCTGCCCAATTCCACGCATCAAGACATCGACCGTTTTCATGCCCATATCGGCGACTTTCTTTCCAACTGCATCCGCAACAATCGTCGCAGCATACGGGGTGGACTTTTTCGCGCCCTTGAAATTATTCGCCCCCGCAGTCGCCCAAGCCAATACTGCACCGCTTTGGTCCGTAATAGTAATCCTGGTATTATTATTAGTCGCCAGAACATGCGCGATGCCATGCGAAACTTTTTTAACGACTTTCTTTTTTGTGCTTTTAACTGCCATTTTATTTTCCCTTCGTTGCGCTGCCTGCGACTACGACGCGCTTGCCCTTGCGGGTTCTTGCGTTTGTTTGCGTCCGCTGACCGCGAACCGGCAAGCGGTTGCGATGACGGATTCCGCGATATGCTTTCAAGTCTTGCAAGCGTTTGATGTTCATTGCAGTTTCGCGGCGAACGTCGCCTTCGACCTTGAAATTTTCTTCGATATAATTCGAAATGTTAACGATATCGGCGTCGGTCAATTCTTTTGCGCGCAAGCCATCCTTTAACTTCAAGGCTTTGCAAATCTGCGCGGCCTTTGCCGGGCCAATGCCGTAAATGGACTGAAGCGCGATTTCAATGCGCTTTGCGTCCGGAATATTTACACCTGCTATACGTGCCATATTACTTTTTCCTTTTTATTTTTTCGCATCATTTTATAACAAACACTGCGAATGTCAAACCCTAAATCTGCCCTTTTTCTGCGCCTTTTTGATAACAGAAGAGTATTGCTTTGCCACCAAATAAGACTGCACCTGATTCACTGTATCCAACACAACGCCCGCGACGATCAGAACGCTGGTTCCGCCAATCACAACCGGCATGCCCAAGCGAGTGTTCAATACAATCGGCAGAACGCACACAACCAACAGATACACAACGCCAATCGATGTAGTGCGCGATACTATTGAATCCAAGAATTTAATGGTCTGTTCGCCAGGTCTTACACCCGGGATATAGCCGCCGGCATTCTTCAAGTTATTGCTGGTTTCTTCGGAATTAAATACGACCGCTGTTTGGAAAAACGCAAAGAACCCTATCAGAAATGCGAAAAACAACATATAAGACCAAGTGCCGTATGTAAAGAATCCCATAACACTTTGTACAATAGGATTATCGCTTTGAACAAAACGTTGCACGAATGCGGGCAGCATCATGATAGAAGATGCAAACACCGGTCCCATAACGCCTGACATATTTACCTTTATCGGCAGGTATGAAGCATTTGTATTCATCACCCCATTTGCCATTACTTGACGCGGATAAAGAATTTGTATGCGACGCTGTGCCTGTTCTACAAAAGCAATCAGTGCAATAACGCCGACTACAAACGCGACAATCAGCGCAATCATCGCGGGAGAAACCTGACCAACTGAACCCAGTGAAAACATCTTTGCAATGCCATGTGGAATTTCTGCCACGATACCCGCGAAAATCAGCAAAGACGCGCCCTGCCCTATTCCGCGCGCTGTAATCTGTTCCGCCAGCCACATCACGAATACCGTTCCGCCAACCAACGCAATCACAGCAGACAGTTCAAATGCCCAGCCCGGATTGATAACCGCAGCAACGCCGTTAACCGGCGCCATGGCTTCCAGTCCTTTAACCACCGCCCAACCCTGAACCGTCGCCAGCAAGACCGCCAGATAGCGGGTATATTGATTAATCTTTATACGGCCGGATTCGCCTTCCTTGCGCAATTCGCCCAGCGACTTTGATGTCGCCGTCAAAAGTTGGATAACGATAGACGCAGAGATGTACGGGAAAATGTTAAGCGCCAAAACCGACATACGGGACAATGAACCACCCGCAAACATATCGAACATTCCCATCATGCCATTGTCGCCTTGGAACAAATGCAAGACAGCCGAAGCATTAACACCCGGCAATGGGATGAATGATCCGCAACGATAAATAATCAGCGCGCCCAATGTGAACAGTATCCGCTTTTGCAGATCGGAAAGGTTGGAAAAAAAGTCAGTTATGAATTTCATTCTTTTTATTTCTTTTTTCCGCTTTTTTTAGCTGAAAATCCCGGCAAGCCGATTTTTTCACCAATGCTGATTACCGCCCAAGTGATAATCGCTGCTAATGCCGCCTTTACCAAGAAATAAGCCAAGAATTGTCCCAGCAAATCCAATGCCAAAAACGCTGCCAAAAATAATACTACCCCAACGACAATTTTAATCATCAAGTTCTTATCTTTCTCTGTCATCTTCCTCTCCTTTAGAGTTTTTTATGTTAGCTTTTTATTGTTCCGCCGGCTTTGACGATCGCTGCTTCGGCCGCTTTTGACCATTTGACCGCAACCACATTAACCGCAGTTTTGATCTCGCCTTTGGCCAAGACTTTCAGTCCATCCATTTTACGATTTAAAATTCTCGCTGCCAGCAAGGAATCAATGGAGATTTCTTTTTTCGCATCAATCTTGCCAGTGTCGATAAACTTCTGAATTTCGCCCAAATTGATGGTTGCATAGCTCTTCGCAAAAATATTGTTAAAGCCGAACTTTGGAAAACGGCGCAAAATCGGCATCTGTCCGCCTTGGAAAGTCGCTTGCTTTCTGGAACCGGCACGCGCTTTCTGACCCTTGTGGCCACGGCCGCAAGTCTTGCCGCTGCCAGATCCAATACCGCGTCCAACGCGCTTTGCACATTTCCGTGATCCAAGATTATCCATTAATGCATTCAACTTCATAACAGTCTTCCTTTTATTCTACAACTACAAGGTGTTTAACCTTTGCAATCATTCCGCGAACGGTTGGCGTATCTTCCAACTCGTTGGATTTGCCAACGCGCGGCCCAAGGCCAAGGGCCTTCATTGTTCTGCACTGTGTTTCCGGACGTCCGATAGTGCTGCGTACTTGTCTTACTTTAATCTTTGCCATGATTACACCCGCTTGGTTTATTCCGCTGTTTCTTCTGCTGCTTTCTTTCCGTCGCGGCCAGCGATGATTTCAGCAACAGACTTGCCACGGCGTGCCGCAACCGATTTCGGAGAATTCATTTTGCCGAACGCATGGAACATCGCACGAACCATGTTGTTCGGATTATTGCTGCCTTGGGACTTCACAACAACGTCCTGAACGCCCAAGCATTCGAATACCGCACGCAAAGACCCACCCGCAATAATTCCAGTTCCGGGAACCGCACTGCGAATAACCAGCTTGCTTGCGCCATACTTCGATTCGATATCATGATGTAAAGTGCGTCCTTCTTTCAAAGGCACGCGAACCATCTTTGCCTTGGCCGCCTTGGTGGCCTTTTGAACAGCAGCCTGCACTTCCAAAGCCTTGCCCTTGCCAAAGCCAACTCTGCCAGACTTGTCGCCAACCACAACCAACGCCGAAAACGACATGTTGCGTCCGCCTTTGACGGTCTTGGAAACTCGGTTGATCGAAATCAGCTTGTCAACCAAGTTATCTGTCTGCAGTTTTTTATCATCAAATCTTGCCATTATTTAAACCTTTAAGTTTTTAAATCGCTATTCCGCCTTTGCGCATTGCATCGCACAAAGCCTTTACGCGACCATGATAGCGGTATCCGCCGCGATCGAAATAAGCCGCGCCTAATTTTGCTTTCTTTGCGCGTTCTGCAAAAGCCGTACCAACTAGTTCCGCGCCAGAAATGTTCCAGCCTTGACCTTTGAATCCTTTTTCCTTGCTGCTGGCCGCACAGACGGTATGCCCTTTGGCATCGTCAATCGCTTGAACTTCAATATGACGAGCGCTGCGGAAAACGCACAGACGAACCTTGCCTGGATTTTTACGTTTCAGTGCGCTACGGTTTGCGAGAACTCTGCGCTCTTCTGTTGTCAAATGCTTTAACATTTCTTTTTCCTTTTTATCGCGCCCGTAACAGCGGGTGCATTTGGCTTTCTTTTTTATTTACTTCTATCGGACTTTTCACTCCACGCCCTGAACTTATTATTCGCACCCGTTACTTTGTCCCATATTATTTCCGGCAAAAGCCTTCCGAACACACACAAGGCAAACAGAGTATTTTTAACGCGTTCTTTCCTTGATGTCATTTTATTGCCTTGCCTTATTTTTTCCCTACGAATCTTCTCTTTGTCTTCCTTTATCGAACCCTTGACTTCTTTTACGCTCTGCACCACTAACTTTATCCCACACATCCCCAGCTTTAATCATGGCACGGGCAATTCCGATACAAGCCAAAAGATAGATCATTCCAACCGGATAAATGACTTTTGACAGTGTTTTCCTATTCATTGCCTAACCTTTTCGGCTTTCTCTCCCCCATTTAATTATTTCTTTTTGCCTTCTTTACGACGGATCTTTTCTGTCTTATAGAAAATACCCTTACCTTTATATGGCTCTGGTTTACGAACTTTGCGAATCTTATCCGCGAATTGTCCGACCAAGTTCTTATCGATCCCCTTTACAGTAAATTCAGTCGGGGCTGCGCCAATCTCAACGGTTAAGCCTTCAGGAATCGGCATGATAACATCATGAGAATATCCCGCAACCAAGACCAAATCTTTTCCACGAACAGCTGCCTTGAATCCGACACCCTTCATTCCCATTTCCTTGGCAAATCCTTCTGACACGCCAATGACCGCGTTCTTGATGTTGCGGGTCATAGTACCCCACATCGCGCGGGTTTCTTTGTCATCAGGATCTTTCGGAGTAACAATAACCTGATTGCCTTCGATCTTAACATCGACCAAGCCAGCATTTTTAGTATTCAGCGCAACTTTCAAAGTTCCTTTCGGCCCTTTTACTTCCACATCATTGCCAACTATGGCAACTGTAACACCATTTACTATTTCGACTGGATATTTTCCTGCACGAGACATATCGATAACCTTTTTATTTATTACACCACTCGACACAATACTTCGCCGCCGATATTCATCAGTCTGGCTTTGTGATCCGTCATTACACCCTGGGGCGTAGATACAATTGCGATACCCAGGCCATTTAAAACCTTCGGCATCTTTACACTGCCGGAATATACGCGACGACCGGGCTTTGACACCACAGATATTTCTTGGATCGCGCCGTTTCCGCCGACATATTTAAGGTCGACGATTATATTCTTGCGCTTCGCGTCAACTTGTTCGTCACGAAAGCCTGTGATAAAGCCTTCGTCTTTCAAGACGGTCAAGACCGCATTGCGCAGTCTGCTGTGCGGCACGCGAACGGAATCTTTACCGGCGTTCTGCCCGTTGCGAATTCTCGTCAACATATCTCCAATCGGATGAGTCAATGACATTTTTATTCTCCGTATAAATTTTTTACCAAGACGATTTGCGAACACCCGGCAGCTTTCCTTCGGATGCCAAAGTGCGAACTTGCTGGCGGCACAGACCGAACATGCTCAAGAACCCGCGGGAACGGCCGGTGATAGAGCAGCGGTTATGCAACCGAGTCTTATTCGCATTGCGCGGCATCTTCGCCATCTTCTTCATCGCCGCCATACGTTCTTCGGGCGTGGAGTTCACGGACATTTTTGCCTTCAGCGCAGCATTCTTTTTCGCATGCTTCGCCACCAGCTTTTCGCGCGTTGCTTGTTTGTTAATCAGTGCCAGTTTAGCCATTTTTTAACCTTTTATTTCAACACCAGCGGCAAGCCCAACTTTACCAGCAAGGCCCGTGCTTCATCATCTGTTTTCGCCGTTGTCGCAATGACAATATCCATTCCGACAATGTTTTCAATCTTGTCCACGGAAATTTCCGGGAAAACCAAATGCTCTTTTATTCCAAAGGCATAATTTCCTTTGCCATCGAACTTTGACTTTGACAGTCCTTGAAAGTCCTTGATACGCGGCAGCGCGACCGCTATCAGTTTATCCAAAAAGTCATACATGCGTTTGCCGCGCAATGTAACCTTGGTCCCAATGGCTTGACCTTCGCGCAAACGGTAAGTCGCGATGGATTTTTTCGCCTTGGTAACAACTGGCTTTTGCGCCGCAATCAAAGTCAAGGATTCTACTGCCGCGTCCAGCTTTTTCTTGTCGGCAACGGCACTGCCAACGCCCATGTTCAAAACGATCTTTGACAAGCGCGGCACAGCCATCTTATTCGCATAGCCGAATTCTTTTTCCAGCGCCGGAACAATTTCTTTTTCATAAACTTCGCGCAATCTACTTTGCATTTTTTTATCCTTCGGATTAAATTTCTGTTCCCGATTTTTTCGCGATGCGAACTTTCTTGCCGCTTTCGACCTTATATCCGACGCGGGTTGCTTTCTTGGTCTTTGGATCAAGCAAAGCGACATTGGACACATGGATCGGTGCTTCGCGGTCTTCGATATGACCCGGCTTTTCCTGCGTCGGCTTTATATGCCATTTGCGGCGATTAACACCGGCAACCACAACGCGTGATTCCATCGGGCGCGATTCCAAGACCTTGCCCTTTACGCCTTTGTACTTTCCTGAAATGACTATGACTTCGTCGCCTTTTTTAATCTTCATCTCTGTTACCTTTATTAAATCACTTCGGGGGCCAGCGATACGATTTTCTGAACATCGTATTTGCGGCGAACTTCGCGCGCGACCGGCCCGAATATACGGGTTCCAATCGGTTCGAAATTATTTTTGTTAATCAATACCACGGCATTGTCGTCAAAGCGGATAATGGAACCATCGGCGCGTTTGACCGGAAACTTTGTGCGCACGATGATGGCGCGCTGCACAGTTCCCTTTTGCACCTTGCCGCGTGGAATCGCATCCTTTATCGCAACGACAATCTTGTCGCCCACAGATGCATAGCGGCGATGCGAACCACCCAAGACCTTTATACACATGGCCCTTTTTGCACCGCTGTTATCAGCAACCGTCATTATTGTTTCTGTCTGTATCATAACTTACTCCGCAACTTCTACTTTGGTATCTTTTGCCGCGCCCACACGCCCCTTGACGATCCAAGTCTTGGTTTTTGAAATCGGGCGATGTTCTTCGATCGCGACAATCTCGCCAACCTTGTACTCATTGGCTTCATCATGAGCCTTGTACTTTTTATTCTGTTTCACAAACTTGCCATACAAAGGATGACGAAAGCGGCGTTCCACTTCCACAACGACAGTCTTGTCGTTCGCCACACTTTTCACAGTTCCTTGCAGTATTCTTCTTGGCATTTTAATATCCCTTATTTGTTTCCGGCAGCAATCGCGGTCTTTGTTCTTGCAATTTCTCTGCGGGTCTTGCGGATGACATGTGACTTTGGCAGTTGGCCAGACGCATGAGCAAACCGCTGATTCATGGCTTCTTTCTTCAAGTCGGTCAGCCGGCTTTTCAACGCTTCTATTGTCAGCGCAGAATTATCCACCTTTGCGACTTTGGTTGTTTTTTTAACAGTTTTCTTTTCAGCCATTTCTGAAACCTTTAATTAGCTTTACGTTCAACGATCTTCGTGCGCACCGGCAATTTAGCGGCCGCCAAGCGCAGACCTTCGGTCGCGATTTCTGGTTTTACGCCATCCAGTTCGAACATAATCCGTCCCGGCTTCACGCGGCAAACCCAGTATTCGACCGAACCTTTTCCTTTACCCATACGAACTTCCGCCGGCTTTTTGGTAACAGGCACGTCTGGGAAAATACGAATCCACAGCTTTCCTTGACGCTTCATGTGGCGGGTGATCGCGCGACGCGCAGCCTCTATCTGGCGCGCAGTAACACGTTCCGGCGACATCGCTTTCAGCCCGAATGAGCCAAATGCCAATTCACTTCCGCCCTTTGCGGCGCCGTGAATGCGGCCTTTGTGTTGTTTCTTGAATCTTGTCTTTTTCGGCATTAACATTTTAATAGCCCTTTATTTACCAATTTTCTTTTCTGTGCTTCCGGCATATTCAGTCGGACGAGCGCGTTCGTTCGCAAGTTTTTCTTTATTCACAACATCACCGGTGTAAATCCAAACCTTTACGCCGATAACGCCATAAGTCGTCTTTGCCTGGATCGATGCATAGTCGATATCTGCACGCAAAGTATGCAACGGAATACGGCCTTCGCGAATTTGTTCTGTACGGGCGATTTCCGCACCATTCAGACGCCCCGCACACATAACTTTGATTCCAAGCGCGCCAGCTTTCTGTGCATTCTGAATCGCTTTTTTCATCGCGCGCTTAAAGGAAACACGTCCTTCGATCTGCTGCGCGATATTTTGCGCGACCAATTGAGCGTTCAAATCCGGACGGCGAACTTCGAAAATATTCACAACTACCTGATCATTCTTCGTCAGTTTTTTAATATCGTTGCGCAAAGCTTCAATATCAGCGCCATTCTTGCCGATAATCATGCCCGGACGGCTGGTGTGAATCGTAACCACGATTTTCTTTGCAAAGCGTTCGATGACGACTTTTGCAAGACCAGCTTTCTTCAGTTTCTTTTCAACAAACTTACGAATCTTGACGTCTTCGGCCAACAATCCGGCATAATCCTTCTTGCCAGCGATCCAACGAGAATCCGTAACTTTATTTATGAATTCGCGCAGTGAAATCGGCGATACTTTCTGTCCCATAGGTTTTCCTTTTCGGATTATTTTTTCTTTGTTTCTTTTTTCTTCGCTTCGGCCTTTTTCGGCTCCGCTTTTGGTTTTTCAGCTTTTGGGGCTGGTGCGCCGGATTCCAATATGATTGTCAGATTGGAAAACGGTTTCAAAATCGGTTTTGCGCTTCCGCGTGGTCCCGGCATGACGCGTTTCATAGTCAATGCCTTGCCGCACCAGATTTCTTTCACATACAAAGAATCCGCCGGCAGCTTTTGATTATGTTCCGCATTCGCAACCGCGGACAGCAAGGTCTTCAAGACTTCGCCCGCAACGCGCTTTTTGGAAAACTTCAAGACATCAATCGCGCGCGCCACCGGCATTCCGCGAACAAGGTCTGTAACCAAGCACAGCTTTTGATGGCTGACGCGAATCAATTTATTGAACGCGCGCACTTGGTTGTCTTTCAAATTGTATCTTCTTTCGGCCATATCACATTACCTTATTTTTTCTTTCCTGCTGCGGCTTTCTTGTTCGCTGCATGCCCTTTGAAAGTGCGGGTTGGCGCGAATTCGCCCAGTTTGTGCCCAATCATATCTTCAACCACGGACACCGGAATGAACTTGTGACCGTTGTGCACATCGAATGTCAATCCCACCATTGGCGGAACGATAGTGCTGCCGCGGGACCAAGTCTTAATCGGTTTGCGGTCATTCGTGTCGTTCGCCTTGGCTGCCTTTTTCAAGACGCTGGGGTGAACATAAGGGCCTTTCCATACGCTGCGTGCCATTACTTAACCTTTAATTTTTATTTCTTTTTCTTGTTCAAGTGCCGTGAACGGATAATCATCCGAGTCGTGCGCTTGTTGCTACGCGTGCGGAATCCTTTCGCAGGAATTCCAGTGCGCGATACCGGTGTATGTCCCTTGGACTTTCCGTTCCCACCGCCCATCGGATGATCGACCGGGTTCATCGCAATACCACGAGTCGTGGGTTTGACACCCATCCAACGCGCGCGACCTGCTTTACCCAGATTCACATTTCGTTGATCTGGATTTGAAACGCTGCCTACTGTTGCCAAACAATCCGAATGAACCTTGCGCAATTCGCCGCTGTTCATCTTTATCTGGGCATAAACACCATCTTTACCCATCAGCTGGGCATAGCAACCCGCTGATCTGGCCAGCTGTCCGCCCGCGCCCGGCTTTAATTCCACGTTATGCACGATTGTTCCGATCGGCATATTTTTAAGTGGCATCGCGTTGCCTGGCTTTATATCTTCTTGCTGGCTGGAAATAACCGTATCGCCAACATTCAGATTGCGCGGCGCAATAATATAAGCCTTTTCGCCATCCTTATATTCGATCAGAGCAATAAAGCCTGTGCGGTTCGGATCGTATTCCAAACGCAGAACTGTCGCTGGGATACCGAACTTCTTGCGCTTGAAATCAATCAAGCGATATTTCTTTTTGTGACCGCCGCCCTGATGAGGAACCACGACATGACCGAAGTTATTACGTCCGCCCTTGGATTTCTTTCCGACGGTCAACGACTTTTCCGGCTTGCCGCGATGTAGTCCAGACTTGTCAACCAGCACAAGTCCGCGTGTCCCAGGAGTAATCGGTTTATACTGTTTCAGTGCCATTTCTTTTTACCTTTATTAAACTTTGACAATAGCATCACTTTCGGATTATCTGCCAAAGTTGATTTAGCTGCCTGCTACCTCTATCTTGTCCCCTGCCTTCAGGGTGACATAGGCTTTTTTCACGGTCTTTGCTTTACCGCCCGGACCCTTGAAGCGCTTGCCTTTGAACTTACCTTTCTGATTGATAATGTTCACTTTTTCGGGCGCGACATTATAAATTGCCTTGATAGCTTTTGCAACTTCTTTCTTGCCTGCGCGTGCGTCAACTTCAAACGCCAAAGCGTTGGATTCCGCCAGCTTTGCAGACTTTTCAGAAATAATCGGACGGCGCAGAACGTCATACATTCCCGCGGTCGCCGCGACCTTTTTTTCTGTTTTTACTTCTTTAACTTTCTTTTCTGCCATTTTATTCACCCAATCTCTTTTCGATTGCTTTGACTGCATCCGCCGTCAAGACCAAGTTCTTGTGCTTTACAATATCCAAGACATTCAGACCGATTGTCGGCAAAACATCGATATATTTGATATTCGCGATAGACTTTTTGAAGTTCGCATCCACCACGTCCGCGCCAACAAACAAAGCCGAATCCAGTTTCAATTTGCTTAAGCTTTTCGCCATCGCGCCGGTTTTTGCTTCTTTGATTTTTTCAGAATCCAAAATAATCAGGCTGCCATCTTTAACCTTGGACGACAAGGCCATTTTCAATCCCAAGCTGCGAATTTTCTTTGGCAGATCAATTGCATGGCTGCGTAATACTGGCCCGTGAACCACACCACCGCCGCGCATATGAACATTTTGTTTTTCACCCTGACGTGCACGTCCAGTCTTCTTTTGCTTGAACGCTTTACGCGAAGAACCCGCAACATCAGACACGGTCTTAACCAAATGTGTTCCCTGACGAGCATTCGCACGCTGCCATACCACAACACGATGCAGGATGTCTGCGCGCGGCTCTAACCCAAAGATCGCGTCAGACAATTCTGTCGTTCCGGTTTTTTTGCCATCAAAATTTATAATGTCAATCTGCATGATTATTCACCCTGCCCTTCTTGAACAGTTTCTTCTTTAACCTCTTCCACCGGCGCTTCTTCTGCTACTGGCGCTTTATCTGCACCCTTCGTTGGAATTGGCAAATCTTTATGCTCTTTTTTTACAGCATCGATCACCAAAACAAAAGTTCCATTCGCGCCTGGCACCGCACCTTCTATGAAAATCAAATTGTCTTCCAAGTCAATGCCGAAAACTTTCAGATTCTGAACAGATACAATTTCATTGCCCATCTGCCCGGCCATCTTTTTGCCTTTCAACACGCGGCCCGGCCATTCGCGCATACCTGTGCCACCCAAAGAACGATGCGCCTTCAAAACACCGTGTGATGCTTCCTTACCGCCAAAGTTATGGCGTTTCATCGCGCCCTGGAAACCTTTACCCTTGCTGGTTCCCTGAACATCGACGAACTGACCAGCAATAAAATGCCCTGCGGAAAGAGAAGTTCCAACAGGGATAATGCAATCTTCAGAAACGCGAAACTCGACAACTTTGCGGAAAGGTTTTACCCCCAGCTTCTGCGCCGCAACCAGTTGAGGTTTCGCCACATGCTTTTCTTTTGCTTCGCGCAAGCCCAAGACATTGGCGACATAGCCATTTTTATCCATGGTGCGATTGCCGACGACCGCGCAGTCCCCAACGGACAACACTGTGACTGCATGAGCGACACCCGCGTCGTCATATAAACGCGTCATGCCTATTTTAGTTGTTATTAATCCCGAACGTTTCATCTCTTATGCCTTTTTACCATTACAATTTAATCTTCACATCCACCCCGGACGCCAAATCCAACTTCATCAGGGCATCCACTGTCTGAGGGGTTGGATTAACAATATCCACAACTGCTTTGTGATTGCGGATTTCGAATTGCTCACGAGATTTCTTGTCTACGTGAGGCGAACGGTTGACTGTAAACTTTTTAATCAAAGTCGGCAAACGAACCGGCCCGACGACATCCGCGCCAGTGCGCTTTGCAGTCTTTACGATTTCATCAACAGACTCCACCAGCACGCGGTGATCGAATGCGGTGAGCTTTATACGAATTTTTGATGCTGGTACCATTTCGTTTTACCTTCTTCGTGATGACGCAAGGCGCAAGATAATAAGTTTTTATCTTGCGCCCCACGCTTTATGCTATTTCAAAATTTTCGACACAACTCCGGCGCCAACCGTGCGTCCGCCTTCGCGGATAGCAAAGCGACGGCCTTCGTCCATAGCAATCGGAGCAATCAACTTCACAGTGATGCGAACGTTGTCACCCGGCAGAACCATTTCTTTGTCTTTCGGCAATTCAATCGTTCCTGTTACGTCAGTCGTGCTGAAGTAGAACTGTGGACGATAGTTGCTGAAGAATGCAGTATGACGGCCGCCTTCGTCCTTCGTCAGAATATAGACTTCGGATTCAAAGTCGGTATGCGGCTGTATCGAACCCGGCTTGCAGATAATCTGGCCGCGTTCCACATCTTCTTTCTTGGTTCCACGCAGCAACAGACCTACGTTGTCGCCAGCTTGTCCTTCGTCCAGCAATTTGCGGAACATTTCGACGCCGGTAACAGTCGTTTTGGTTGTCGGACGCAAGCCAACGATTTCAACTTCTTCGCCAACCTTGATGATACCGGATTCGATACGGCCGGTAACCACGGTGCCACGACCGGTGATAGAGAACACGTCTTCGACCGGCATCATGAATGGTTTGTCAACCGGGCGTTCTGGCATCGGGATAAAGGTATCGCATGCGTTCAGCAAGTTATCGATGGATTCTTTGCCCAAGCCATCGGATTTGCCTTCAACAGCGGAAACCGCAGAACCACGGATGATCGGAGTGTTTTCGCCGTCAAAATTATTGGCAGACAACAGCTCGCGCAGTTCCATTTCGACCAATTCCATAAGCTCTTCGTCTTTGACCAGGTCGCATTTGTTCAAGTAAACCACAATCTTCGGGATACCGACCTGACGGGCCAACAGAATATGTTCGCGGGTTTGTGGCATCGGACCATCGGTAGCCGCGCAAACCAAGATCGCGCCGTCCATCTGGGCCGCACCAGTAATCATGTTTTTAACATAGTCCGCGTGTCCTGGGCAGTCGACGTGCGCATAGTGACGGGATTCAGTTTCATATTCCACGTGCGAGGTGTTGATTGTTATGCCACGTGCTTTTTCTTCTGGGGCGTTGTCAATCTGGTCGACGCTTTTGTTCTTGTCAGTACCGATACCGTAATAGCGCACAATGGCTGCAGTCAATGTGGTTTTACCATGATCAACGTGGCCAATAGTACCTATGTTGACGTGCGGCTTGGTGCGTACGAACTTTTCTTTTGCCATTGTTTTCTCCTTTGGCTTGTTGCTTTTGTTTTTTTATTTCGTCATTTTCTTGATAACTTCGTCAGCCACGTTTTGCGGGACATCATCATAGTGCGACAATTCCATATAAGGATTCGCGCGACCCTGTGACAGAGAACGAAGTGTTTTGACATACCCGAACAAGTTTGCCAGCGGAACAAACGCCGACACCAACTGATTACCGAACTGGGTGTCTATACCGTTGATTTGTCCGCGGCGGCTGTTAAGGTCGCCGATGATGTCACCGACATATTCTTCCGGGGTATTAACCGAAAGCTTCATAATCGGTTCCAACAATTTTGGCGCCGCTTTCTTCATTGCTTCGCGGAAGCATGCGCGCGCCGCTATTTCAAAGCACAAAACGTTAGAGTCGACTTCATGATACTTTCCGTCGATCAAGGTCGCTTTGAAATCTACCGTAGGATAGCCAATCAGAACACCTGTCTGCTGCGCTATCTTCAATCCTTTTTCTACGCCGGGGATATATTCCCTGGGAATCGAACCACCAACAATCTTATTTTCAAATTCATATCCCTGGCCTGGCTCGCGCGGCTCAAATATAATCTTAACCTGTGCGTACTGACCAGAACCACCGGATTGTTTCTTGTGGGTATATTCTTCTTCAACCGGGCGACGGAATGTTTCGCGATAAGCGATACGTGGTTCGCCAACACTGACATCAACCTTGAATTCACGCAACAACCGGTCGACCAGAATTTCCAAGTGCAATTCGCCAACGCCCGACAATATGGTCTGTCCTGATTCCTGGTCTACGGATACACGGAAGGAAGGGTCTTCTTTCGCCAGCGCTTGCAAACCCAGGGACATTTTTTCAATATCGGCTTTGGTCTTCGGCTCTACGGCAATGCTCATAACCGGTTCAGGAATATGAATGGATTCCAAGATAATTGGTTTCGATTCGTCGCACAGGGTATCGCCAGTAATCGTTTCTTTCATTCCGACCAAGGTTATGATGTCACCCGCTTCGGCTTCTTTGATTTCTTCACGAGTGTTCGCATGCATCAGCAACATGCGTCCTACGCGTTCGCGCTTGTCACGCGTGGAATTATAAATGTAAGAACCCGCAGACAACTTGCCCGAATAAATACGGATAAACATCAAGTTTCCGACAAATGGATCATTCGCAACCTTGAACGCCAGTGCAGAGAAAGGCTCGGTCAAGTCCGGTTTGCGGGAATCTTCAGTCTCGCCATCCATCTTGGTACCTTTGATCGCTGGAATATCCAATGGCGATGGCAAATAATCCACAATTGCATCCAACAGAGGCTGCACGCCTTTATTCTTAAACGCGGTTCCACATAATACTGGATTGAATGCTTGTGCAATCGTTCCTTTGCGCAACAGCTTTTTGATGGTGTCGACGTCCGGCTTGTTGCCTTCCATATAAGATTCCATCACTGCTTCGTCCAAAGTCACAACTTCTTCGATCAATTTTTCATGCAGTTCTTCAGCTTTCGCTTTCAAGTCTTCGGGAATATCAATGATGATCGGGTCTTTACCCATGTCGTCTTCCCAAACAATTCCTTTCATTTCCACAATATCGACAACGCCACGAAAGTCGGCTTCATTGCCAATTGGGAAATTAATAATCAGGGGATTTGCACCCAAACGTTCGCGTATCATATCTACGCAGCGGAAGAAGTTTCCACCAACGCGATCCATTTTATTAATAAAGCAAATACGGGGAACGCTATAGCGATCAGCCTGACGCCATACAGTTTCCGTTTGTGGCTGCACACCGGAAACGGATTCAAACACTGCAACCGCGCCGTCCAAAACGCGCAAGCTGCGTTCTACTTCCATCGTAAAGTCCACGTGTCCGGGGGTATCGATCAAGTTGACGCGATGATCACGCCAAAAACATGTGGTCGCGGCAGAAGTAATGGTGATCCCGCGTTCCTGTTCTTGCGCCATCCAGTCCATAGTTGCGCCGCCATCATGAACTTCGCCAATCTTATAAGTTTTTCCGGTATAAAAAAGTATGCGTTCGGAAGTAGTGGTCTTACCCGCATCAATATGCGCCATAATACCAATGTTTCTGTACATATCCAAAGTTACATATTTTCCTACAGACATAATTTTTTGCTCTTTATTCTCTTTATTCCTTATTGTGCCACCGAACCAAACTAGAAGCCGGCGGCGGCTTCGCCGCTTACCATCTGAAATGAGCAAACGCTTTATTCGCATCTGCCATCTTATGAGTATCTACTTTCTTCTTCAGCGCCGCGCCCTGCCCGTTCAAGGCATCACGCATTTCGGCGAATAAGCGATCTTCCATAGAACGCTCGCTGCGTTTGCGCGAAAATTGAACCAACCAGCGCAAGGCCAAAGTCTGCTGACGATCTTTGCGAACTTCGACCGGAACCTGATAAGTAGCGCCGCCAACACGACGACCTTTTACTTCGACCGAAGGTTTCAACGCATCAACCACATCCAAAAATGCAGCCAGTTCGTTTTGATCCTTTGCAACTTTCTTCAACTTGTCCAACGCGCCATAAACGATATTTTCTGCAACTTCTTTCTTGCCATCCCACATAACGACATTAATCAGCTTTGCAACAACCAAGTTTCCATATTTGGAATCCGGCAAGATTTCACGTTTAACTGCTCTGTTTCTTCTGGACATCTATTTTTCCTTTTTTCTTCACCGGCAACGCCGATTACTCACAGCGCAAACGCACTATGCTTTCTTTGCCTTTGCGCCATACAGAGAACGTCCCTGTTTGCGCGCATTTACGCCCTGGGTATCCAGAACGCCGCGAATAATGTGATATTTCACACCCGGCAAGTCCTTTACCTTTCCGCCACGGATCATAACGACACTGTGTTCTTGCAGGTTGTGGCCTTCGCCTGGGATATAGGCGGTAACTTCGGAACCATTGGCCAGCTTTACACGGGCAACTTTACGCTGCGCCGAGTTAGGTTTCTTTGGCGTAGTAGTATAAACGCGAGTGCAAACTCCGCGTTTTTGCGGATTGCCCTTCATATCAGGGGCTTTGCTGCGGTTTGCGATTTTCTTACGCGGTTTCCGAATCAGTTGGTTGACTGTTGGCATTAAAAATCTCTTTGTTTTTTCAACAATTTTTGCATAGAACCGGCCACCCAGACTTATTTCAACGGGAATAATCCGTGATTATAAATCGGTCCAAAGTCGCAGATTTCTGTGCTTTTTTGCTTATCCTTGATTACACGGAAAGCGAATATACTATAAGGTCAAACCTGCCCCTTGTCAAGAAAAAGTTAGGAATCCGAACGTATAAGCATTAGATTTTTTGCCGAGCAAGCAAAAAATCGTACCCGGGCCCCGCGGCCGAGGTACGCAGGCCATGGGTGGGAAATGCGCGTCGTGAGGATGCGGCGTTGCGTTGCAATAAAACTCACACAAACACTCCACAAGCCGAATTTATTGGAATTATCAGCTTGCAACGCAACATCCTCTTTATTTTATACCTTCGTGTACGAAAACATTATGATATTTTCTTATCTGGATCAGGAACTTGCGAACCTCTTCGAAATCCAGCTCTCCACTTTTCATAACACCACCGCGAGTTGTTATTTTTTTACAAAGTATCCCGGCATTGTCCATTGCCGGCAAAGCATCATAAATATTATAAGGACTCAACTTACCGCAATGCTCATAGCTAATCGTTGGGAAATACGCACCATAAGAACCATATTTTTCAGGGGATTTAAAGCCTTTATATGTATCTTCGACAGGTTTTTCCGGGCAGAACATAAGCCCCAAATCATAAGGGTTCTTTCTAATACTATCTGCTTCATCAATATAATATTGAAGCGCACCATTTACCATTTCCTTTGTTGCGTCATTAAATAGCATTACTGTCGTATGATTCTTTTTATTCGCCATAGAAAAATTTTGCTGCGTCAGATAAAATTGTAATTGAAAAGGACTCATCGATTTGAAAACCCTTGCACAATCCGCATTCAAATTGAAAATCGTACGCTGATGTCCTATCTTTGAAAGAGTTTTGCCAACTTTAGAGTTTTCGGCACCGTGCCACAGCACATCTTCCAGTACTTCGTCATTAAGGTGTATTTCGGTCCAAAATCCATGTGCGGCCAAGAAACTTATTAATCGATGCTTTGGAGAACCTTCGTGAAAATCTTCTTGGCTATAAGCCTCAATTCCCCAGCTGGTTTTTACATCTTGGAATTCATAAGCAATCTTTATGATTTCTCCGACATAGCTGCTGATATTTGTTTTCGGGGGAGTTATCTCTGCAATACTTGCGCGCTCCACTTCGGTATGTAATGACATAGTAATAACCTTCTTGTTTTAAAACTTGAAGGCAAAATAACATAATTTTATCTTTTGTCAATGAATGATAGATATTAAAACTGCCCCAATCGGGGCGTTATTTTCATCTTGTTATTTGGCTTACGGTTTGATCGGTTGAGCTTTTAACCAGTTGTCATAGAACAACTCGTTAAATTGCACGGGTGCACTGCTGTCTGCACTAAAACGAGCAAGCCCGACCTGTTGCCCAGTCGTAACCCCATGCCATTGAAAGATTTGTCCGGAAGAATTAATATATTTAACCCATGGTGCGTTTATCGCCAAAAGCAAAACCAGTATGAATGCAACAACCACGTTTCTGAATTTTGAACTTGGGAGATATGCAAGCATAGCGAACAGCATAGTTGTGTGTATAACAGAATAAAGGAACGAATTATGCGGGTTGTAAAGTGAGAAGAATAGCACGAATGATATCCAAGAACCGAATATGGCCAAAAATAAAGGGTTTTTCCAACCTTTGATCGCACATGGCACCAAGGCAACCACCCACACCGCCCAGAGCCATATGTGCGGAAAGACAGGTGCACGTTTTATAAAATCGAATCCAAACGGCATGGATAAAACATCTTTTATATATTTCCATGCATCCGGATAGCCAATATATTTATTAAAGGCGGAAAATGAATCATACGGAGAATGAAAATCTAAATTTTTTGGCAAAAAATTCAACATATTCCAAATATAAGCATTTACCCATGGAAGTATAATCGATTGCCCAAAAGCCAACAAGTGATGCAGTATCAAAAACATCACCCCCATTCTAAAAATCCGCAAGAATATTTTTTTCGGCTCGTCCGAAACATACAGCAGCGCGATGTAAAATAGGCCAAACATAGGCAGCAATATAGAATTTGCGCCCAAGCAAACGAAAGACACCAGCAACAGCTCCCATTCTTTGTATCTTTTCTTTGGTATTGCAAATGAGAAATACAACATGCATACCATCATTCCGAACTGCGTGTGCATATATTGCTCTACACCCAAAGCGCCGAAAAAAAGCTGGGGCGCAGAAACGGCAAGCGCAGTGCACAGAAGGATATTGAATACTCTGGCCTTGGGCGCTATGCGAGATATGAACAAAGAAAACATGGATACGTTCAGCGCAGACAATAAAACCATATACAATCTTACCGATAAATCCGAAATTGTTGGCGTGAATAGCCCAAACGGTAAATTGTAAAAGAATGGAAACGGACGGCGATCAGGAAGAAACGCGGGAAGTTGTGCAAAGGGATTTGAAAACATATGGTGCCACTTTGTCATATCAGTATCGAAAAATATATCTATGCTCATCGGAATCTTGAACAGCAGCATGATAATAGCATAGCCAACCGATACACAGGCAAATATGGAAAGGGCCGTTCGAGTTTCCTTTTCGCCAAATGTTTTGCCCAGCCATTTGAAAAAACCTGCCTTCCATAATGCCCATAACAGCACCACCAGCATCAGGTTTACATTAAAACGCACTTGAACAAAAAAGACCAAGAGAGACACGCATAAAACTTGCATCGATGCCGACATCCGCCCTATTTTTTCGGTCACGGCGGCACATGCGGTGTCAATCCTGTTTTTGATATTTTTCAATGTGTTCATATCATCTTTCATCTGCCACAGCGTATCACGCGACTTGCGAAGTTTTAAGTGTATTGCCCAACCGGAACAATCCGTGCGCAAGAAGATCCGACGCTTTTCCCAATTTATCTACAATGATGCGCAACACCTCGGCAGCAATTACAGTCACTAACAGCGCAATCGGCAAAAGCAAAACAAATTTCAACCCCCAGCCCCAACTAACCTCATTGAAAAGGAATGGAACCAGTTTGCGCGTGACCCCGGTTCCTATCATCTGCCCAGCATAGTAATAAATTGCATTCTGGCCGACATGCGCAAGAATTCTCTTGGTCCCGGTCAAAGCTGGCAGATTTTTTCTATACATAAATATAATTGCGGATACGGACAACATCGACGCCAGAATATATGGCAGACTGGCGGGGAATTTATTCGCCTGTAAATCAAAGACAGTGTTGCCCGCATACCACCAACATACGGCAAAGAGCCATACAGACACCACAAGCAGCATAATTGCGAACTTCCTTTGCCAAAGTGTGCCTATTATTTTCTCCATGACGAAATATCCAAATAAAAATAGTGAAAGATAAAACGCGATATGACGAACCGATGTCCCAAATATTGGGAGATTAGGTATTTCAATAAAGTTGAAATACATCGCTGGAAACAGTGCCGCCAAGCCGATCATTATCATGTATTTATACTTTGAAATCTTATGAATTATGGCGTTGCCCAGCATCAGAACGATGATATATACCGGTATGAACCAATACGACCAATTAAAATTCTCCCAATTTGGCAACGGCTTGATTCCTTGAAATGTCAGCGTATTTATTATCGCCGGCAGTCCGCCGCCAAAAAACAATGCAACCAATGCAAACACTGTGGCAAATTTCACAATTGCGCCCGCGGTCATGTCCTTGGCAATCACAAACCTTGTCATTCCGCTGATAAAAAAGAATGCGGGAACATCAATAATAAGTGTAATATACCTTGCCCAATCAGATTGACCGAATTCGTTATGGAACATGACATGGATGGCCACTATCCACAGGGCCACAAACCCGCGCATTATATCAAGATGATTTTCTCTATTACTCATATTTTTCATTTATAAACCCAGAATTAATGAAAAAAGATATATTGCTATTTGGCTTGTTTTTCCTGCTGCTCTTTTTGTTCTCTCTGTTCCATTGTCAGCTTAAGTATCCGCCATTTATCATAACACAATGGACCAAACCGCTGGGCCATGCTGTTATCCGCATTAAAACGCATAAGTCCGACCTGGCCCCCGTATGTGATTCCATTGTTCTGAAATACCCTTGCAGAAAAATTAATATATTTAACCCATGGCGCGTTTATTATCAAAAGCACAGTCAGCATTATCACGGCAACCTCTGTTTTGAATTTTGGGAAATATGCCAACATCGCGAACAACACGGTTATGTGCATAATTGAATAAAGGAATGTATTGTGCGGATTATAAATCGCAAAGAACAACACGAATGACAACCAAGAACCGAGTATCGCCAGAAATAAAGGATTCTTTCTGTTACTGACTATGCATGGGATCAAAGCAACCGCCCAAATCCATAAGTATGAGAAGATTGGCGCGCGCTTGATATTATCAAATCCGAACGGCATAGATAAAACGTCCGTGATATATTTCCATGGGTTTGGGAAACCGATATGTTTGTTAAAGGCAAAAAACGAACTGTTTGCCGTGAAATCCAGGCCTTTTGGTGCAAAAGCAAACATATTCCAAACGTAAGAATTTACCCAAGGAAGTATGAGTGATTGAAAGAAAGCCAACAAATGATGTAATATTACAAACATAATGGCCATTCTGATGATCCGCATGAATACGCCCCTGGGCTTGTCCAAAACGCAAAGCAACGTGATGTAAAAAATACCGAACATAGGCAATATCACGGAATTTGCGACCAAACAAATCGCGGCCACCAGTAGCAATTCCCATTCCTTGTATCTTTTCTGCGGTATCGCGAATGAGAAGTATAACATGCATATCATCATCCCGAACTGAATGTGCAAGTATTGCTCTACACCCAAAGCACCAAAGAAGATCTGGGGCGCGGAAACCGCGAACGCGGCGCACAGCAACATGTTGAATGCCCTTGCCTTTGGCGCTATGCGGGATACAAGCAAAGAAAACATGGCTATATTAAGCGCGGATAAAACAACCATATACAACCTTACCGATAAATCCGAAATTACCGGCGTGAGCAAACCAAACGGCAAAGTAAGGAATAATGGGAACGGACGACGCGCTACGTCTGCAAAAAGACTGTTATTGTATGTAAAAGGATTTGAAAATATATGATAAAGCTTTGTCATATCGGTATCGAAAAACAAGTCAATGCTCATCGGAATCTTAAATAACAGCATCACAGTCGTATAGCCCACCAATATACCGCAGAACACAAGAAAGGCCGTTCGCATTTCCTTTTCGCCAAATGTTTTGCCCAGCCATTTGAAAAAACCTGCCTTCCATAATGCCCATAACAGCACCACCAGCATCAGATTCACGCCAAAGCGCATATAAACCAAAAGGAATAGCAGAAACGCGCATAAAATCTGTATGGATACTGGTATCCGTGAAATCCTTTCGGACACAGAGTTCCATATGTTAATAATTTTATTTTTAATATTTTTAAACATTTTATATCACTCCCGCTGCTATCAGCATTATATAGGCCGCATAAGTCGCGCAGATCGCGACCAAGATTTTATCTTTGTACAAGTTATCGGTCGGATCGTCGAAATCGCCTGATTTATCCAGCTGGGCTTGATACTGGAACATTCCCAGCATCACAAACACAACAGAATAAATCAGGCGATTTCCAAACCGGGCGATAGTATTGGCGTCCAGAGTATAAAGCGCATAGCTTATGATTACCGCGCCAGCCAATATAACAAGGTATTTTTCGACGGTCCCGATCGCATAGCCGTCCAAGGCCTTCCGCGTACCCCTATCTTGTTTTGCCAACTCGGCCTTTCTTTTGCCGAACGCCAAAAACAATGACAGAAACAGCGTTACCATAAAGAGATAGCTTGAAACCGGAACGCCTATCGCATATGCGCCGGCATAGACCCGCAAAACAAATCCGAACGCGATGCAAAACACATCAACCAGCGGAATATGCTTTAACCACTTGGAGTATGCAATGTTCATCAAAACATATATTCCGATGACAAGCGCAACCTTTGGTTCGGCTATTAATGCAAGCAATCCGCCCGTCACAGCCAAGCATATCGCCGCCACCAGTACCGCGGTCCAGACGCTTATGCGCCCGCTGGCCAGCGGGCGGGTACGCTTTTTGGGATGCAACGCATCTGCCTTGCGATCCGCAATATCGTTGATAATATAAATAAAGCTGCTGGCAAAACAAAAAGCGAAAAATGCCGCAACGGCTTGTTCTATACTTACAAGCTCCAGAAATCCCAATGAGAAAACCAAGGGAATCAGAACAAAACTGTTCTTTACCCATTGTTTTACCCGAAGAAGTTTCAGAATAAGCATGTCAAACCCCACAATACCAGCGCGGTATAAACCCCGGCAACAATATCATCCAGCATTACCCCATGCACATTGATGACCTTTCTATCGAAATAATTTGCCGGCCAAGGTTTGACTATGTCGAACAGCCTGAACAAGAAAAAAGCCGCGATATAAATCCACCAACTTTCCAAATTTCCCTGCAAATAATTCGCGAACGGAAGCAAAGCCACCAATTGGCCGGCCGCTTCGTCTACAACGACTATAGACGGGTCGTGTTTGGTGTATTTCAAAACTTCTTTGGTGGCATAAGTTCCAACAATATACACAACAATCGCAGATACAAGAACAGCGGGAAGTCCGCCGAAATATGCCGCGATAAACGCCAAAGGCAAGGTTGCTGCGCTGCCAGCGGTCGCACTGGCGATTGGAAAATATCCCGAACCGAACCATGTTGCAATAATATATGCAATGCGTTTTTTCATCGCGAACGCGCCTTTCCTTTTTTTGGATTGTATTCCTTATACTTTATTTGTGTCAAGTTATATATGATTAACAAAAAAGCCCCGCAAGGGGCATGAATTTTTTTGTATCCGGGTTATCTGATCATCTGAATAATAGGCACATATTCGCTGTTATCGGCATATACCGATGTTTGCATTTCGGTAAGCGCACGGATGTCCGCTTCTGTCCTGTTTTTTATATATGTATCGAAAAGGGTGAAAATATCGGATCCGGTAAAAAACAAATCCGCTTTTCCGAAACGGTTCACAGCTTCCCTGGCAAATTCCAATGCGCCCTGCTCTATCTTTTTATAAATCCTCTGCCGGTTTTTTTCTTCCTCATTCGTTATTTTTTGATACACTGGCTTGCCATCAGCCATTGCGATTATCGGATCTTCCGGCGCAGTGAATATAGGCTCTATCAAGTCTGAAACTGTGGTCCACCAATTGTTTTCCATAAAAGTATTATGCGCGAACTGATTCAATGCCGCATGTTTGCCAACCGTATGCCAATAAAATCCTATTGTCTTCGCATGGGATTCTATCTCTATCAATTTTTGTCCGGACAATTGCCTGCTTATACTGTCAACGACACCGACAGTGTCATGGTTCCCGACGATACCCTTTATATATTCTGAATATCCAGTTTTCAGCTTTTCGGCGGCGGCCAGACGTTGGAACTCCGCCAGGTTTTTGATGATGAAATCTTTTGGAGACATATCGCCGGTGTCTTTTCCGAAATAACTGCAAATGCTACGCGGCTGTTCCGGCATTTCCGGATCATAATCCAAATTCGTCGTATAGTTCATAATGCGCGGCGCATATACGCAGTCCGTTTCTATCTTTGCGAAATTCATAATATCGAAAACTTTTTTTATCAAGTATCCGTCACGCATTACGAACAAGATTTTATTCAGTCCAGCCTCAATCGCGCCGTTATATACGAAGCGCGCATATCCGAACGCGGCCGGTCCGACATATTTGTATCCGAAATCTACCCAGTAATCGCCGACAGGTTTTTTCTGCGCGGCCATTGCGGTGATTATCGACGCACCGACCGACCCGGCGCGATTAGTATAAAATTGTGCGAACTTTTTATCGTTTCCAAGAAATCGCCGACCAACCTGGGGATAATATATCGCGGTGATCCCGCGCGCTTTGGCCTGATCAAAATCTGAATGCCTGTTGTCGCCGATGTGCAGAATATCGGCCGGTTGCACACCCAAATCCGCGATTATCTTATCGTACATGCTGTCACCGCGATCTTTGCGCCGACTCAAGCTGTTGGAAATATACAGCAGGTCATAACCGTCGAATCCATTTTTTCCCAAAACTTCGCTGATGAATTTCTCTGGCAAGTACATGTCCGATGCGATTATAATTTTCTTGCCTATTGCGCGGGCGTAATCATACACTTCCTTCAGTTCCGAATTTGCCGCCAAACACATATATTCGGCAATTAATTCTTTCTCTTTTATTTCGGAAAAATCCGGCAAAAAGTCATAAGCATCGTCTATGTTCGCTTCGCGCGCGAAACCATTTACCCGATAGAACACCGATTCCGCCGAAATGCGTTGCTCGGCGAATCCTTGGCGCGCCGTAAGTTTTTCAATGTGTGCAAATAAATCCAACGGTTGCATATAAGGGCGAACAAGCAGAGTATCGAAAATATCAAACGACACTACCTTTGCCGCCTTTATTTCTTCGCGTATAAAATCTAAAAAAGTCATGTGCAACGCAAAAAACTGCCTTAAACTTTGGTTTTGGTTGGGGAACCTGGATTCGAACCAAGACTAACGGAGTCAGAGTCCGCTGTTCTACCATTAAACTATTCCCCAGCAGCGGTGGCGATTATAAATTATTTTTCATTCATTGCAAGACGAAAAACAAAGCTTATCGGACTATTTCTTCTCAAATTTTTCCATCCGCTTGGAAAGCTCTGCCCGCATATCCAGCTTTTTACACCGGCCATAGTCAACAACATAATCCAAATAATCATGCCAGTTTTGCTTCAGGTCGTCTTCCGCCAAAAGAAATTGTTCGTCCCTGAAAAACTTTTTCAAATATTCTGTTCCGCCAATCAAGTGCGGGCAGAAATTATTCTCCGTAGATGCCGACTTGAACAAGTCCAAACTTGCGCTGATATAAACGGCCTCTACATTTTTCATCTGGTTAAACGCCAGCTGTCGCGGATTTCCATCAATACTGCTTCTGTTCAAAGCTATCAGCTTTGCGCCGTCTTTCATAAACAAGATATGATGCACCAGAGTTCCTTCGGTGCAAGCCAGAACATCGGCATTTCTAACAACCCGAACCTGGTCTTCGAATGACATCGTTTCCGGGAAAAATACATGATATCCGTTCTTGGCGAAAATATTTTCTATCTGTTGTTCCCCGAATACCTTTACCCCGTTCTTCAGCTTTGTGCGCGAAAAGTATACTTTCTTTATGGGATATTTCGGATCCCCTTTTACATTTTCCACAACCCGCTTGTAAATGTCATTCAAAACAGTATGCACATAAGTAGGCTTGTCCTTGTAAAATTCTCTTTGCAGATATTGCGCAGGTTCCGGGATATAAACAGTCTTGAATGACACCGGTTCGTGCACGAAGAGAATTTTATCAAGCGGTATGCCGAACATAGCAATAAACCTTGCGAATACTCCCGCACCTTTGTGTTCCTGCAAAAACGCTATCTTCATGTTTTTGTACGGGTCTTGCAGTAATGGCCACAGCATCGCCATAGAATCGACCATGATATGGCCAGGATGCGCCGGCATCGCGCCCATGAATATGACATCTTCATCAATATGCAGAACTTTTCCGGACTTTGTCTTTTTTATCTGTTCGTCCAAAGCTTCTTTGTTGGGACGAATAAGAATAGACCCGCGCAAAATAGTTTCCGATTCCAGCACAGGCTTTTGATCCTTATTAAGTACCCCGCCATGTCCATAATTTTCATTAATGTTCAGATATGGTTGAACAACGCCGCCCAGAACAGCATGTAGTTTTAAAATGTCTTTTCTGACATAATCGGTCGAAGCGTTTTTATCAAACCATTCCTTTAACTCTGGTGAAACATAGTCTGTATTAATTGATGCCATAGTACTATTCCCTTTTAAATCCTCGAAAAATCGGGGAGTAAAAAACTAGAAGCCAGCGGCGGCGCGCCACTTCCTTTGCATCAAATCTATAAGAAAGGCTTCCTTTTGGCAAGTAAAAAATATGTCGTCACAAGCTCCCTCCTGCCCCCGTTTTCGGGGGCGGGATACGAGCGCTTGGCAATTTATTGCCTAGCGTGAGTTGGGTGGGGGTGCTTATATCGGAGCACAAAACACCCCCACTCAAGAGTTGTTAACTCGCTATGCTCGTAAACCAACTCTTTCCCGCCCCCGGCCCGGGTCCCGGCGAAATCGTCGATTTCGCGGGGTGGGGAATACGGGGGCAGGAAGGAGAACAGCAAATAAATTAGTAATAAAAAATCCGGCTTTCGCCGGATTTTTATTTAAGGTTAACTAACATTAGTGAATGACGATTTCTGTATGGAATGTTACTCCATCAGACGCCAAGGATACTGTACAATGCCCTTGACCGGTTAATCCGGCGGCCGCCAAGATAACCGCACAGTCACTATCTACAATCACGTCTATTATACCATTGTTGATAAGCTCGTCAGAGTCAACGTTAAGACCTGGTTTTACGATCGAGGAGGCATCAACCGTCAATTCTCCAGAAGTATTGACTTTAACAGAGGTTCCATCAACCATAACTTTCAGCTGATCGCTGACAATCGTGATTGCGCCGCCGTCACTCGAAGCAGTGTTATTGACTTTGACTCCGATACCGTCAGATGCAACACTGATTGCTCCATCAGACTTCTTTATGACTCCGATACCGTCGGATTCAACGATGACAGCTTTGTTAGCATTTCCAACTGCCCATATTTGATCGCTGGCGTCAATAAGGATACCGTCTTTATCGATCAAGGTATTCTGTTTGCCATTGACATACAGTTCTCCGGTACCAGCATCTATTTTAACAGTAGTGTTATCAACCAGAACTCCGATACCAGCAGATGTAACGGTAACAGCTCTATCGCTATCGCCGACTGCATTTATATAGGTTTTATCGGAATTCGCGCCAGTACCTTGATAAATATGGGTACCGTCGCTTTCATTTATAAGGCCAGTCAATTTCGCTTCCAATTCGCCAGCTGAATTCAGACCGATCGTTGTGCCATCATACATTACTTGAACCACGTCGCTAGCCAGTTGAGCTGGATCGATCGCTTTTCCTGCGGTTAATGGGGCTTGGAATTGTGTTTTATCTACGAACAACTCATTGCTTACTATTTGGATAGCATTATCTGAATCGCTGCTGACCAACACGTTGATTTCATCGCTGTTGACGCCGCCAAGCTCTGTCGCGATACCTGCTGACAAAGTTGTAGCTTTCTTAACATAGTTAATTGCTTCAACCAAGGTTCCTGCAGAGGTTGCTGGAATTCCACCATATGTTGTCAATGCGGTCAGGTCACCAGCTTGCTTATCAACGTATGATTTCGAAGCAACAATACTTTCACCAGCGGTTAATACAGATACCGCGACTTCACCGTCGCCTACTATGCCAGGACCGCCGTTACGTGTAGTAGCATCCGTACCACCGTTTCCGTTCATAGCGAATGCATTATTTGAAATTCCAACTGCAAGCAGGGCCGCAATTGAAGTTAAAATTACTTTTTTCATTAATCCCTCCTTTTAGGAATTTGTTGATACTATTTTATCATAAACGCGAATCGCCACAAAGCACTTTTTTCAACAGATTCCCGCCATTTTTCTACTTTTTTCTTTATTTCTATTTTTTAGTGTTACTTAATTATTTGTCATTGCTTTCATAACAAGTTTTTAATAGGGACAGAATATATTCCGCCCCTATTATTTAGTTTTACCCTTGAGCTTGGATTAAATCATCTTATTCCATACCCAATCGCTTGCGGCAGTGTCATAAGACAGAACGCAGTAGTTAACCCCAGCGATATAACAATCCGACCCTGGGGGAGGTATTCCACCAGTAGATTCCAAGTTTCCATCGGAATTAATTATAACGGTGCTTCCGTCAACTTTAACCGCAAGGCCATCTGATGCGGCACTGATGGCGCCATCGCTTTTCACGATGACTCCGATGCCGTCGGATGTGACCTCAACAGCTTTGTCGATATCTCCGACTGCCCTTACATATTGTTTGTCGGAATCAGATCCCGCGCCCCAATAGACATTAATACCGTCATCTTCGAAAATCGGATTGCTGGCGGCAATGGCTGTCAGCTTTCCGTTATTTATTACAACGGTAGAATTATCAACCACGACACCGATACCATCGGACGTAACGGTAACAGCTCTGTCACTGTCCCCGACTGCCCATATTTGATCGCTGTCGCTGCCATCAATAAGAATACCGTCCCTGGCAGTCAATGGTGTCTGTGTATAATTCTTTATATAATCATAAACAGTTTTACCGGTAACTATACTGCCACCACCACCAATAGTAGTGTCGGATGTAATGGTTCCGTTAACCTTAACATCCAGCTCGTTACCGACGGTAACATTCAAGTGATCCGATACATACAACAGGTCGATTTCGTTATCCGAATTAACCTCTGTCGCGATACCACCAGTCGGCGGAGTGAAATCACTGATCGTGTCGACAAGTTCGTTGATCGCAGGAACGATCGCTTTGTTATTAGTTTTCAGTTCGTTGGTCCAACCAATCGCATTACGGAATCTTTCTTCCGCAACTGGCAAGCCCATGCCTCCTTTATCATCGTTCGGATCGCCCAAAGTATAATAGCTCATCGTAGTGGTTGGGTCCGGGGTCACCACCACTGGTGGAATACCAGCAGCTTTGGCACCCGATACAACACCAACTGTAACCAGCGCGGCCAGCGATGTTACAAGTGTTTTTTTCATTTCTTTCTCCTTTTTATTTTTGTTTGCCTCTTCGGCGATTTTTTCTTTCGTTTCTTATTATAGCACTTTTATATCATCAAGCGCCACTCCATATCTTCCGTTGTTGGATAAGGACCAGCATGGTTTGGGTCTACATGTAAATGACAATAGTTGACTCCACCGATGTTGCACTCTGGTGGAACAGGCGGCAAAAGTGTGCCCGGTGTGCCTGGCGCGCCATCTGCGCCATCTGCACCATTTGTACCATCCGCGCCTTTTAACGCTGAAAGCTCAATCAGATTACGCCAAGCCGATCCTGGTTCATCAACATATTTCCATTGGATATAATCTACGGTCGCGCGCATTTCGACTTCGCGTCCGGGTTCTCCTTGTTCGCCCTGCTCTCCGGCTTCGCATGTGTCGCAAGTTCCTGTGCCGCCACCAAGGACACAAGCGCTGTCCACAGAAATTTCATTACCGTTCATGGTAATACATTCCCCTGGGATCAGCAGATCTTGCTTTTGCTCCAACAAAGAATCTGTTTGCGAAATAGTATAATAGTTCGATAAATCTATATTGATATTACCACCACCACCCGGAACTTTTACGATAGAACCGGGATTCAAAGTATTCGCTGTGGACTGAAGATATTTGCTGATGGTATTAGTACGCGGTGCAGTAATGCCGCGGTTGGCCGCAGTGCCACCGCTTACAACCGTTCCGCCACCTAACCTGGCCGCACCCGGCGCCCTTGTCGGTGTTGCAGTGCTGCCGGTCGCAGATGTTGACACACTGCCGACATTAACAGGCTTTACGGAAACAGCCGCGTTCGCGCTGGCAAGCAACGCATAGCAGATAGCTAGTATCGATAAAGATTTAATAAAAAATCTCAATTCTCTCTCTCATAAAATAGCTATTCGCTAGAAGTAATACCTCAACCCGATGCTGAACGCATTATTTACCAACCAACCTGTCTTATTCGTAAACTTATGCGACGTAGTAGGCGGGGTTAATGTTATCTGGAAATCGCGCGAATGCTCCGTTCCGCTGAAGGTATAGAACTTGTACCCGATATCCAAAGCGAACTGTTCGGTGAATTTCCATTGGAAACCGGCCAGCGCCGCCAACATCGGAGAAAATACAGTCCTGCGCGAATCTTTATGCAAGAAATGCACCAGCGTATCACCCGCGGTAATCTCGGTCGTTGGGAATGCAAATCCTATTCCCGGTCCGAAATAAAATCCGCTATTTTTTGCACCGCCGAAATTATAAAGAGCATTGAACGTCAAATAAGGCGCGGAAATTCCGAATCGCACGTCTTCGTCGGAATCAGAATATTGTCCTGTATATCCTGCTTCCAATTCGAACCGCCAATCATCGCCGTATACTGTTCCAGCAGACAACGCGAATCCCATCATCGGCACAAGATTGAAATGATCAACACAGTACTTTCCACCTACGCAGTAAACCCCGTCCGTATGATGTGTAGAAGTAAATGTCGCAAGAGTATGAACGTATTTGATCGCAGCATACCAGTCGCGTTCCGGTTCCTCTACCCGTCTTATCACTGCCGGACGAACTTCGTCTTGATCAATAGCTACTGGCACGGCATAAGGCGGCGGAGCTTGCGTATACATCGGCACAGGTTGCGCAACATAGACCGGCGTTGGCGCAGCGTAAACGGCAGCAGGCCGAATCGGTTCGGCGGCCAAATTAAAGTTATTTATGACCTTAACCCCTTCGCCAGAATAAGTTTTCGTCACAGTATTTGCGGCAGAAACATGGGCAATGGGCAAGGAAAACATTCCAACGCCCAGCGCTATTAAAAAAGTTTTTTTCATGATGTATTTTCCCTAGTTTGTGTCAATACATTATATCACAAAAAAGACCTCATCCAAACTGACTAGTAAGAAAAATTTGACAAGTTTTTATATTATTTAACATTAAAAACCGCGCCTTTTGACGCGGAATTATTTCCTGTTTTTCTTTATTTCACGCCATTTTTCGCGATTTTCCTTGTGCCCTTCGTAATCGACCGAGAAGTTATGCCCCCCGGTGCCATCTGCCACAAAAAATAAATAATCTGTTTTTTCAGGATTTAAAACCGCAGCAATTGCCTCGCGTCCTACGTTTGCGATTGGCGCCGGCGGAAGACCATAATTCCTGTAAGTATTAAAAGGATGCTCTACCTGCAAATGTTCTGTCAGCAGCGCCTTGCCTTCCATATCGCCCATCCGATTTGTTATCGCATACACAACGGTCGGATCGGCTTGCAGCCTCATATTCACGCGCAGCCGGTTAAGATAAACAGATGCGACGGTCGGCATCTCTTCTTTTTTTGGTGTTTCTTTTTGAACAATCGATGCCAGTGTTATGACTTCATTCCAATTCTTCAAAGGCTTTGGCGCATGGCGACCGGATGCTTCCCAGCCACGCTGAATATCCTGCATCTTGTCACGCATTAGTTTTATCACAGCTGCACGCTGCGTTCCTTTGGCAACGGTGTAAGTATCAGGAAATAATTCGCCTTCTTTGATCTCTACCTTTAACGCTTCGCCTTTCAAGAATTTATTTTCATTCAGAACACCAACAATTTGCCGCACAGTAAGACCTTCGGGAATAATGATAGTCGTGCTGGCGATGTCGCCAGTTGCGAACATCCTTGCGATTCGCCAAGTGCTGGCGCCCCGAGGCAAATCATATTCGCCGGCTTGGACGCGCCCGCCAAATCCCATAACCATAACCTTGAAAGTGTCGGCAGAACTGATCCATCCCTTGCCCTTCAGCTGCGAAGCAATGCCGCCAACAGTTGCACCATTGGTGATCTGAAAAGAAACAGGTCCCCTTACCCCGCTGTGAAAACCGACAAACCACAAGGCAGACAGCACAATTAACAGGGAAAAAATAGCAGTTAAAAAATAATAATTTTTCTGCTTGTTAATAGTTTTCTTTTTTTTCTTCATGTCAAAGGCAATAATAATGCGCCGAGTGCCCCGGCGCAAGGGATTTGATAAAAGTTTTACAGTTTTATTTTTTCCTGACAACACAATCCTGCGAACGAACATCTTTGCGTAATTTTACATTTACTTCTACCCGATTCTCATACGCTGCAAAAGTTTTCTGGGCTTCTTTATCCGTTTCGTACAACTTGGCTGGACTCGAATTAGTTTGCGCGCGATATTTACGTCCTTCGATAAAAAATATAGGTTTTGGCGAAGATGGGGAAAATCCTTTACCAAGACTGATTTCATCTGTTTTCATAGTAGTTTCATTTGGCATGATAGTTCCTATTTATTCTGGTTTAGTGTTTCTTCCGAGGGAAGAGAACCGAATTATAATCATGACAAAAAATTAATTCAATAACAAAAAATCCCCCATAAGGGGGATAGTAAAAGAGTTTAATTTTAAACTTTCTTAAATAATACACTCGCGTTTGTGCCGCCAAAACCAAACGAATTGCTGATCGCAATATCAACCTTGCGCTTTTTCGCAACATTCGGCACCAAATCGAAATTCCCAACCATGTCTTCTGGATCCGTCAAATTAATCGTTGGTGGAACAATTTGATCGCGAATGGCAAGAACACTGAAAATCGCCTCTACTGCACCCGCCGCGCCCAACAAGTGTCCTGTCATAGACTTCGTGCTGGACATAGAAACCGGCAAATTGCCAAACAATGTTTGCACCGCAGTTAATTCACCAACATCGCCAAGGCCTGTGCTGGTGCCATGCGCATTAATATAGTCCACTGATTCGGGCGAAAGACTCGCGTCCTTTAATGCCGCCTTCATCGCGCGAAGCCCGCCTTCGCCGCCTTCAGCCGGCGCTGTGATATGATGCGCATCGCCGGACATTCCATAACCCGCAACTTCGGCGTAAATCTTTGCGCCACGCGCTTTGGCATGTTCATATTCTTCCAAGACCAAAACGCCTGCGCCTTCGGCAATTACAAATCCATCGCGCCCTTTGTCCCAAGGCCGGGATGCGCCTGCCGGGTCATCATTTCGTGTCGATAAAGCGCGCATAGCGCAAAATCCTGCCAGTCCGATTCGACATATCCCTGCTTCGGTTCCGCCGCAAACCATCACATCGGCGTCGCCATGCATAATCAAACGCGCGCCTTCGCCAATCGAATGAGTTCCTGTCGCGCAAGCAGTTACGATGGAAATATTCGGGCCTTTGAATCCGTATTTAATGGAAACTTGTCCGGCCGCCATGTTAATCAAAGCACTGGGGATAAAAAATGGATTTATACGGCGCGGACCTTCTTTATCCAGCTCCATACAAGCATCATAAATGGTCTGCAGCCCACCAATTCCACCTCCAATGCAAACGCCTATGCGTTCGGGATCGCCCAAGTCGCCCGCATCGTGCAAAGCTTCGTCTGCAGCCACCAGCGCATATAATATGGATTTATCCGATCTGCGTTGTTCTTTCGCATCTGCAACTTTATCAAAATCGCATTCGCCTGGTTCTTTGCCGAGTGTTGGCTCTCCGCCGATTTTCGATGGCATATCAGAAACATCGATTGTGGATATCAGGCCTATGCCGGACTTACCGGCGACTATATTTTTCCAAGCATGGTCTATTCCTGTGCCGTTAGGGGACACTATTCCCATGCCTGTGATGACTACTCTGCGTGTCATGAAAACTCCGTTTATTGGTCTTACGCAAATACTATCAGAAAATATCAGCCCCGCAAATAGTTTGTAAAAGATCAAATTAATATTGACAAATTAATTATTTTGGATATTATATCAATCATGAAAAATTTTGAAAAAGCCTTATTAATGGCATTCATCGTATTGTTCAGCTTTGCCCCAAAGAAAGCGGATGCGCAAAATGTAAAACCTTTCAAAGGAAAAGAATCCGGCTTTTGTTTCGGACCATCAATGCTGTTCGGCAAAACAAATAAAAATAAGTCAGAAACCGCCGGTCGGCTGGAAACTATTTATTACGTCAACGCTAAAAGCAAAGGAAAGTTCGATATTGATTGGGGCCTGGCCGGCAGAGTCGGCTTTGGAAGCAGATCAGAATTTTCATCTTTTACCTGCCCGGACGGAAGTTTTGGCGAGGGATACACTGACGGCATGTACATAGAATTCGTTCCGATGGCTGCATTGCAATTTGGCTTTGGCAAAATAATTGCGATAGATATCAGCACTGGCGCTGGGATCAGGCGGTTTATATCAAATACAAAAGAAATCGGAAAAGCTGGTAACAGAAACCAACTATCAATCCCTGTTGATCTTAAATTCATTATTAATCCGAAAAGCAGCGAAGTGCCGGCCCTATTTATCGGCCTATCGACGAATGTTGGGATGGCGATTGATGGAAAAAAAGACAATTCTTCTATTACATATTCCGGACATAACTTGTTTGTGTGGGGAATTTGCGGGGGACTTTATTTCCGCTAGAAAAAATTAAATCCCGCTTTTGCGGGATTTTTTATTTTTTTGCAGCAGGTTTTGCTTCCGGCGCTTTCGCACCGCCAGCAGGCTTTGAATGTGCATCGATATAGTCGACGGCATCTTTAACCTTTTTCATCTTTGCAGCGGCATCATCTGGAATTGTGATATTGAATTCTTTCTCAACGTCCATAATGAATTCGACCGTATCCAGCGAGTCTGCGCCCAAGTCTGCGATAAATTCTGCGTCCATGGTGACCTTTTCTTTTGGAACGCCTAATTTTTCGACTATTATCGCTTGAACTTTGTCAAAAGTACTCATTTCTTATCCTTTGTTAGAGTTAAATTTTTTGTGCCCTTTTTATCTGATCTTTTTTGGGCGACTTTGAATAAGATACCACTCTGCCGCCCCCCATGTCAAGTTTTATAACAAATTATAACAAATGGTCAATTACCTCGTTCATATTCGCCCTTAATTGCTCCCGATCGGCGGACCAAGCAAGATTTCGGGATAAATGCTTGTAAATATCGTTCATTTGAACATCCAATAAGCCAGCCTTGCGCACCAGACCCGCCCAAGCCTTGCGCGGATCAGTCAGGTGCCGTCCGCGACTGGGGAACACCCAAGTTCCAGATTGAGGAACATTCCGCAATAATACAACCGCCGGGTCGGACAGGGGACGATCCAGCCAGGTATCACTGTTAAAATCAAAATCTCGCCAGCGCATGGCAAAAATAGCAGACTTTGGGGCAAACCCAAATACCAGCATCAGGAAAGCCGAGCGTAGAGTATAATTCTTTTCTTTCTTGATGGCGTTCATAAGACGCGAAAACTCTTCATTGGTTAAATCACGATGACGGCGATTTTCGGTAAATTTCTCCAGATCGGCAGCAGGATTTTTGGTTATATGTCCCTGCTCTATTGCAAACTTGAACATGCTCTTTAAAATTTCCAGCATGCGGTTTGCGGTCGCAATGCCAGCAGTTTCGGAAATCTTTTCATGTATCGCTGCCAGATCATCCGAAGTGATATCTGCAACTTCTCGCTGCATCAAGGATGCCCAATGACGCGATGCGGTGCGTTTCAGTTTCATCAGGCTTTCTTCGGTCCTGTTGACTTTGCGGGAAAGATAAATGGCAAATAATCTGTCGAAAACGATACGATTGCGGCGAACTTTAACCGGTGCGGCGGATTCCGCGATCTTTTCCGAAACCGCATTACGGGCATCTTCTACGGAAACATCAGGAAAGCGGCCGATAATTATACGAACGTCGCGCCCGCGAACCCGCTTGCGTGTAAAAAAAGTCTTAATCCCGCGCGAAGTTATATACAAGCGCAAGCGTGGTTCTGCAATATCTTGCACCACATCAAAGCCAGTCGCTGGCACAGGCAAGCTTCCAATAATATGCGGTGAAAAGAAAAATTGATGCGACATTCTTACTTTTTCGGATTTCTGGTAAATATAGCCTTCCAGCATTCTTTCATGTGTTTCTCGGCCTTGATATAATTGTTGTAACATCTGTGGTGTCTACGATAGTTTTTATGGCCTGGGCACTCTTTATCTTTACACAATTTCTTGCCCTCAAAATTTTCACAGTAGCAAAACAATTCGTGAGATTCAAACCACCTATATTCCCCATCATCCTTATCCTCTATATAATTAACGACATGTATGCAATGATCTCGTTTTTGTTTTCTGGACTTATAGCTTCTGAATTCTTCTTCGGAAACGTCCTGATACCCTCTTATTTCATAACCAGCAATTACCAACTTGCCCAAAGCGATCTGATAAGCGGTCCTTGCGGAAAAGTAGTCTTTTATGGTTTCTATAAATTTCATCCTTTATCCCTCTTATTTTTTCGGGTTTCTGGTAAATATAGCCTTCCAGCATCTCTGCTTGTGCGTCTTGGCCGCGGTATAATTGCTGTAACATGTCTGATATTTATGGTTGTCTTTTTGACGAGTTACACAATCTTTATTTTCACAAGGCTTCCCGTCTTCAAAATTTCCACAAACAAGATCATGACGATTAAAATGGAACGCTTCCTGATCCCCGACAGTCCAAAGCTCTTTATGACAAATCGGATATTTGCAAAAGTAATATTTGCGCCGGTCATGATTTCCGGACTTATAGCGATTAAAGTCTTCCCCGTTAACTATTTCAATCGGGGCTATTATCTTACGGCGGGCATTTTCCAAATTGCTTGAGGCATCAAGATATTTTGATTCTGCGTGATAGTAATTTACTGCGGCCTTTATGATTCTTACGATTCCCACTTTTTTTCCTTTTGTTTCATATATATTCCCCCCTATATATTTAATCTCCAACCTTCAAAGCATTTATAAACGCGGTTTGCGGGATTTCGACATTGCCGAATGAACGCAAGCGCTTTTTGCCTTCTTTTTGTTTTTCCAACAATTTACGTTTGCGGGAAATATCCCCGCCATAGCATTTTGCTGTTACGTCTTTACGATATGCCGCGATGGTTTCGCGCGCAATTATCTTTCCGCCGATCGCCGCCTGCAGAGGAATCTTGAATTGATGCCGAGGAATTAAATCCTTCAATTTTTCTACAATCTGACGGCCGCGCTTTTCCGCAAAACTGCGATGGCACAAGAATGACAAAGGCTCTACAACTTCCTCATTCACCAAAACAGAAACTTTTACAAGGTCGCTGGTTTCATATCCATCCAGCACATAATCAAAACTTGCATATCCGGATGTTAATGACTTCACGCGATCATAAAAATCAAATACTATTTCTGCCAGTGGCAGACGATAAGTCAAAACCGCGCGCCGCCCAACATAGCTCATATTTTCCTGAATCCCTCGGCGTTCCGAACACAGCGCCATAATGCCGCCAATGTATTGTTCTGGCAGCATGATTGTCGCGCGCACCCAAGGTTCTTGGATAAAATCGATCCGCCCCGGATCAGGCATGTCGGCGGGATTCTCCAAGTCGATAATTTCTCCGCCACGCAAGTGCAATTTATACAACACCGATGGAATCGTATTAATAAGATTAAGATTAAACTCTCGGCTTAAACGCTCCGAAATAATCTCCATATGCAGCAGACCAAGGAACCCGCAGCGTAATCCGAATCCCAGCGCAGATGACTTTTCCACAGTGAATACAAAGCTGGCATCATTCAGCGCTAATTTTTCCGCGCTGTCACGCAACGTCGGATAATCATCCGCTTCTACCGGAAAGAATGAAGAAAACACAACAGGAATGGATGGCTTGAATCCCGGTAATGGAGGAATATTTTCCGCCCTTGAATCTGTTATGGTGTCACCGACTTTACAATCATGAATCGTCTTCATGCCTGTGATAATAAATCCGACTTCGCCCGCGTGCAGAGTATCGACATTCACCATTTTCGGCGTAAAGTATCCGATTTTATCAATATTATATTCCGCACCGGTTGCAATGAATTTAATTTTTTGCCCACGCTTTAACGCGCCATCGACCACGCGCACCAAGACCACAACGCCCAAATAAGAATCATACCAAGAATCCACCAACAGCGCCCGTGTCGGCGCATTCACATTTCCATGCGGCGCTGGTAATTTCTGCACTATTGTTTCCAGTAACTCTGATACGCCCTCACCCGTTTTTCCAGAAACACACAGCGCGTCGCACGCATCCAGCCCAATAACATCCGCAATCTGATCACGTGTGGAACAAACATCGCTGGAAGGCAAATCAATCTTGTTCAGCACGGGAAGAATTTCTAAATCATTATCAATCGCCAGATAGGCATTTGCCAAAGTCTGCGCTTGAACGCCCTGCGTAGCATCCACCAGTAACAGCGCGCCTTCGCATGCCGCCAACGACCGCGATACTTCATAAGTAAAGTCCACATGCCCGGGCGTATCCATCAAATTCAATTGATATGTATGACCATCTTTCGCTTTGTAGTTAAGGCGAACGGTTTGCGCTTTGATTGTAATTCCGCGTTCGCGTTCGATATCCATGCTGTCCAAGACTTGTGCCTTCATCTCGCGCGATTCCAACCCACCACAGTATTCGATAATCCGGTCAGACAAAGTCGACTTTCCATGATCGATATGAGCAATAATTGCAAAATTTCTAATGTTGTCTTTCATTGCATATTTTTTCTTTTATCTGCTTTTGTACATTGTCTTTATTACAACTGATACACCCGAGGGCAAACGCAAGTGTCCCTATTACCATAAGTAGTTTTTTTAATAACTCGTTAGATAAATTAATTTCAATTTTATTCTTTTTCATTTCTATTCACCTCTTTTTGTCATTTTTTTGATTCATTGTTGTTTTACGTTTTCTATTTTGTTTATATTCTTGTTTTCTTCTTTACGCTTATCCCAGTTAGTCCAAGCTGCGACAAATCCGACATATAAAGCTAAAATAGCTAATACAGTTGCTACGTCTTTCAGTCCGGACTTAATATTGTAGACTTGCACCGGACTGGTGGACCCGGGAACATTTTTACAATTTTCACAATCGCCTGTGCATTGACTCATGGCCACTTCCTTTTTCGCGGCAATAGTATACTAGTATTTGGAATGATTCAAGTGATAAAAATCATAAAAATCAAAATAAAAACAATAAGAATATACCTGATATTGCGACCAGTATCGCCAATATGGTCAAAGGCCAGAAATATTTTCTTACGATTGCATTTGCTTGTGCTTGAAACCGCCACAGCAAGAATCCGACAATCGCAAACCTGGCCGTGCGGAAAATTCCTGACAATCCCAAGAACAGCAAAGCAGGAAAACCCAAAAATCCGGCACACATCGCAAGCAACTTATATGGCACCGGTGAAAACGCTGACAAGAATATTATAAGCATCCCATATTTCGCAAACATTGCTTGGGCGATGGCAAATTGTTCTGGTCCTGTGAATGTATTTATAATCCAAAGACCTACGGTACTGAAAACCCACATTCCAATTAAATAAGAAATTGCGCCACCGATGAGGGAGCCGATACTTGCGGCAATGACTACCGGTACTGCGCGCTTTTTATCCGCGACTATTGGCGGCGTCATAAAGACTTCGGGTGGAACAAATAGGAAAATACTCTCGAACATGGTCAAAATACCCACTATCCAAACAATTGCCGGATGGGAAGATTTCTTTAGAAGATAGTCTTGAAGTTTCATGAACGCCAGTATATAATAATCTATATGGGAGAGTAAAGCGCAAAAAGGATTCCTATTATGGCAAATATAATTGTAAAGATTAGCAATAACCTCAAAGCCATCGAGCATTATATTAAAAACCTTCTCGAAACCTTGGATCAAGAATATAAAGAAAACAAACTGGGCAGATCAAATCCGATAGTCATATACCCTGGAACAGCGTCTATAAAAAACGCATGTGATTATACAGTTAATTATGCCAATGCCGATATTTCAGATGAATATTTGGAAAAAACTCTGGGGCCGAAATTCTCCGGTGACATAATAATCAAAAATTTTCAGATACTGTCGCCTAAAACCGTCAAAACGATAATAAAATTTTGCAATAAGAAAACAATAAACCTCTACTTTATTGGGGAAGCTGCCCACGAATGGACGAGTGCTCCGTCAGAGGCCCTTCATTATTTAAGAACTGAAGATTATGAAATAAGTAATATTGAAGAACATTCGGTCAAAGAAGCCATAGGTGATAATGTAAAACTTGCCAGCAATTTTCCGACAAGGAAAAAGCGTTGGAGCGGACGAAAAACTCCGGAACAAATACTTGATGAAGTAAATGGCAAACGCAGACGCACCAAATCTGCAATAAAATACAAAAACAAATGAAAAAACAAAACAATAAATCTTTTGCGCGTGCGGATCGCATAGAGGCCAAAGTTCAGGCCTTGGTTGCGGAAATTCTGCGGGAGCGCGAAATCCCTGTAACCTTGGTCGGCGCGGAATCTCATGGCGGACTGCAGTTTGTACGCCTCTACTGGCAAGGCGCGCGTGATATGCAGAAACGCTTGGATGCGGAAAAAAATACGATTCGGTTCGAGCTGGCGCAGCGCATGGATCAAAAATATGTCCCAGACTTACGATTCGTATACGACGATACTTTGGAAAAATCAGAACGCATAGATGCATTACTGGCGGGAATCGAAAAGGAGTTAGAAGATGACTAAACAAGAAATAATTAAATTCATAGACGCGCGAACGATTGTAATGTTAAGCACCATTGATAATACAGGCACACCAGTAATGCGCGCACTGATTAATATCCGTAATGGAAACATCGCGCCACACTTGGTCCCCCTTTTCAAAAAAGACGACCGGCTGTTATTTATTACTAATACTAGCTCTGACAAAATCGGGCAAATTCGTAAGAATCCCGCCGCATCAATTTATTGCTATGACGACAGCTTTAATGGATTGCTGTTAACCGGTCATGTCAAAGAAATTATAGATGATGCGACCAAAGATGCGCTTTGGGACGATTCTTGGAAAATGTATTATCCGGATGGCAAAGACGGCGGAGACTTTTCCATATTGGAATTCACTCCGGAGGATTATAAGTTCTATAAAGAATTCAGTGTAAAGAAAGGTTCCATAAAATGGTAAAAATCGGCGCGAAATATCGACATTTCAAAGGTATCGAAGTCCAGGTTCTTTATATTGCCAAAGACTGCGAAACCTTGGAAGACCTGGTTGTTTATAAAGAATTATCAGACGGCAGCATTTGGGTTCGCCCGACTAAAAATTGGTCCGACCAAATCGTCCGTCCTGGGATAAACTGCCCGCGGTTCGTGGAAATAAAAGACTAACGACTATTGACTAACGACCGGCGACTTTCTATAATCTAGACATGGAAACGGGGACAATCATTTCTTTTGCTAATGTAGCCGCACGCTATGAAGGCGGACGCGAAGTCCTTTCTGATGTATCTTTCAATATCAGCGGTGGTGCGTTTTACTTTTTAACTGGCGCCAGCGGCGCGGGAAAAACGACCCTATTGCGTTTGATTTATCATCTGCATCCTCAATCGCGCGGACAAATTAAACTGTTCGGGAAAACTACTGCCGGTATGTCACGCGATGATATCACCGCCCTTCGTCGCAAGATGGCGATCGTATTTCAAGAATACTCTCTGATATCACACTTGTCAGTTTTTGATAATATCGCCCTGCCCTTACGTGTTCGCGGCGCGGATGAAAAATATGTGAAAAAGCTGGTGGCGAAAACTCTGGAATGGGTCGGGCTGGCGCAATACGCAAATCAAAAACCATTAAACCTTTCCGGTGGTCAACAGCAAAGAGTCTCGGTTGCACGCGCAATTATTACTCAGCCTGAAATCTTGCTGGCGGACGAACCGACTGGAAACCTGGACGACGATTCGGCAGCGCGCCTGATGGAATTATTTTTGCAGATGAATAAAAACTTTGGGACAACAATAATACTGGCGACACACAGCACAAAGCTGATAGAGACTTATAAGTTCCCAAAAATCTTGGTCGCAGACAAGCACGTAATGTTTCAAAATAATCCAACCGGGGAAGAACCTGTACGCGCACGCACACTGAAGACAAACGCGGCCGATCCCGGGCGCAAAAAACCAGAAAATTATTTTTCAAAGCTCTCGCTGGATTTGGAAAATCAATTCTCGAAAATCGCGGGGGATGAAAAGTGATTATGCGCAAAAGTCCTTTGGTGTTTTCTTTCGTCCGCGACCAGATGCTTTTTTTGGCGGGTTTGTTGGCGCTGCTATCGTTCTTGGCAATTTTGGCGCTGGGCATTACAATCGGAATTGGCAACGGCGTGGGTAAATGGAATTCGCGTTGGGATACTTTTGCAACGATTCAGATTCTGCCCAATGGTGATTCGGCGGCGGTAACGAAACTGATTGATGATAACAAGCGCGCTATAAAATCCGCGCAAGTCTTGCCTGATTCGGAAGTAGAAAAAATGCTGCGTCCATGGCTGGGCAGCAACGATGCCTTGTCCGCATATTTGCCAAAAGTGATAGAGGTTGAATTTAACAAAAAATCAAGCGCCAGTACTTTCGGGGAACAAGTGCGCGGAATTTCAAATGTCAGGTTTATAACACACGCAGCAGGCGCAAAAAATATCACCAAGGCTGGTTGGCAAATTATGACCATTTCGGCATTGGTAATGCTGATGGTCTTGGGCGCAATAGCATTATGCATTTTATATATCACCAGAAATATAACGATGCTGCACAAGCGCGAATTGGAAATACTGACCCAGGTCGGTGCGAACGATTCGTTTGTTGCGCGGGAAGTACGCAGCCGCTTATTAAAAATCGGCGCAATTGCATCATGTATCGGGCTGTTATTGGCGACACCTATGCTGATCCTGATTATGGCGATGGCACAAGGAACACGAATCGGATTGATGGCCCAGATGGGAATCCCGATCGGCGGTTGGGTTGCGATTGTTGTGCTGGCGATCGGTATGGTTGTTCTGACGGCATTCTTGGCGCACCGCACTACGATGAAAATTCTGGGAAGCTAGCAGCCGCGAATTTCTTTCAGCATAGCTATCGCCTGCTTAACATCATTCAATGGCAAAGTCGCAACGACTGAATCTTCTAAATCCCACCATTTTAATTCCAGCAATTCACGAATCGTTTTCTTATCAAACCTGTATTTAATAATTCTTGCCGGAACCCCGCCAACAATCGCATAGGGCGGCACATCTTTCGTTACCACGGCGTTTGCGCCGATTATTGCGCCATCCCCGATTTTAATCCCGTCCATTATCGTGGCACACCGGCCTATCCAGACATCATTTCCAACGATAACCGGCGCAGGAGAATACCCATTGCCTTTAAATCCTTTGAAACTGGGCATGGGAAAATTCATGAATCCTGACTTGACGGCGACCGGAGAAGTTGTTAGAAATTCCTTGTTGTGCTGGCTCGGTCCCAATGCAACATCGGCAGCTATGGAGCAATATTTTCCGATTTTTGTATCAGGGCTCAAGCATGTCAAGCCAGCATTATAGTAAGAATATTTTCCCACATTGTGTGGCTGCAGAAAAAACCCTGGACGAGAATTAATGGGCTTTGCTTCCTCAATTGACTTTTGGCAAATCGCAGCACGAGCTTTTTGTCGACACTTGCGCGATGGAATCAGCGCGCATAGCGCGTTTGCTGAAAACTTTTTAATTTTTGCGGTTTTAATCATCTGACTGATTTTATTCCTCGAATCCAGAAAATCAAATAGAAATATTTTTCCGCAACTTTATTTTATTCGGGTCAGTAAAAAACATCTTTCAATCCGGCGGGATTATTTTCTAAAATGGCATCGTGAAACTTCTTACTCCATCTTTACTGATCCTGCTTGTTATTGCCGCCGGCGCAGTCGCATTCAAGTTAGCGACGCCTAATAATTGCGCAAGAGTGCGCGGGGATGATACCTTGTTTGTCTTGACCGGCGATATCAGACGGATTCCTTATGCGATGAACCTGTTAGAAAATCATGCGGATAGAAAATTGCAAATCATAGGCGTTGGCGGCCATGAATACGCCGCGCTGATCCCGACAGAAGTAAAAAGCCGGGTTCATATAGAAATCGATTCGAAATCCACTTTCGAAAATGCATTGGCCGTGCGAAAAATCGCAAGGGAAAAAAATCTAAAACGAATCATAGTCGTCACAACCGAAGATCATATGAACAGATCGTTATTGCTGATAAAACGGCAAATGCCAAAAGCGACCGTAATCCCCTGCCCCGTCAGATTACAGAAAATGCCTCCTTCTGAAAGGCTGTCGCGCTGGGGACTGGAATATCTTAAATATGTCGCAACAATTCTTGGCTTTGAAAAAAAGGCATAAAAAAAAGCCACATATCAGTGGCTATTTTTTATTCTGATTATTACTTGCTACTTTATTTGCATAAAAATAATTCCAAACCCCTTCCAGCTCTTTTCTTAACATTTCATTGTTAAGCGCATTTGGGTTCATCGAAACATTTACTTCTTTCTTTAAAAATTTATTATCTTGGCGATTGATGACTTCCGGCGCCTTGATCATATTTTTAGCGCCGATCTTATTCTCAACCGCATTGATAAAGTCACAATCCTTGGGCTTTTTGCGATTACATGCCCCAAATACCTGACAATCTTTGCAATTTAATGTTTTGTATTGTTTACGAGTTCCCGATTTTAGCGAAACCATTTGGATTTTATCAGATTCAAATTCTTCATAATCTTCGGATTCTTCCAACATGCGTTCCCAGTTATCCAGCGCGAGCTTGAAAGCATCGGAAAAAGTTCGCTGGAACATATATCCCCCCAGGGAATCAAGATATTTCGCGCACAAAAATTCAGCGGCTATTGTCGTCCAGTTATTCAGGGAAATTTCATAGTCTTCGGCAATATCAAATGAAATCATAATAATATACTTGAAAACATGCAGAACTTGAATGGCATAAGCTTCTTCAAAAAGATCCCCAAATTGGTAATTAGGATCTTCTCCGGCCAGTTCTTCTTCCACACATACCACTAATTGTTCATGAGTCATATGACCAAACGGCATGATCAGCTCACCATGAAAAACTGCCCTTGCATGTCGTTTTGGGAAAAAGTACATTTTACAAGCCCTTGATAAATTTTATTCCCAGAATCTTACACCTATCCCGCGGTTTGTCAAACATTATTATGCATACACTTGTCTTTACGTAGGTCATTACACACGCCATTACAGCTGACATCACAAATGTATTGACAAGTGTAAATACAATGGTATAGTTGCCAGTATATGCGCCGGTATTGCAGGACGTAAGGACAAAATATGCCAAATGTAATGCAGCAGATTTTTGTGATGAACATAGAAGCTCTGTTAAAAGAGTATGCTGCCTATCGTGCCTTTAATAAATCGAATTGTGTTATCAATATGCGAATTCCGGAAGAAATATTGACCCGCATAAAAGAATTAGCTGAAAAGCAACATGTCCCCTATCAGTCTTTAATATCCTCTGTTTTATTTTCCCTTGCGAACATAGAAGAAGAAAAAAAATAAATCCCGCAAATGCGGGATTTATTTTTTGTGCCCATACCTGTTACTGGCAAGGACGTCCACCCACCTAAAAAATACATGTTTTTGCTGCTTGACTTCTTTTTGCACTAGACACGATTCGAAGATTTGTGATAGAATCGGGAAATAGGAATAAAAGTAGGAAAGAAAATCTCTATGAAAGCCTCTAAAGTCAGCATATCGGCGCTGATTATTGCGTTGTTTTCGACGCCGGCACTTTCGGCGGGTACTGACATTATTACATCTATGAATTATGTGGAGAGAAAAACAAGCGTATCTGGAACCTCTCAAGCAAATGTTGGTAATATTGCAATATATGCGACAGATGGGTCAGGTCAAAAAATTACTGGGGTTCCTAATTTCTCTACCGGCACAGCATATGCTGTTGGCGATCATGTTGTCTATAATGGAAGCGTATATAGGTTTACTACTGCGCATCCGGCCGGCGCTTGGGATATGGCACATGTCTCGCTTGTCATCGGCCCCCCAGCGCCAAGGGCATTCAATGGGGACAAAACAAGCGGAACTCTGCCGTCCTACAGCTTAATAACTTACCCGACTTTTACCGCAGATGACCTTGTGCACGGAACCGTCGTATTTGCTACATTGCACGCAATGCCTCCTGGAAGTCTCTGGTCAGGTCTCATGTTGAATGTCAATAACACCGACTCATATAACATATTCCAAAATGGATCAACTGTTAGCCCATCAAATCCATTAGTCCCAGGCTCTAAATATTCGTTTACATATGACGCCACAACAAAACGTTGGCATGCGAAAAAACTTGACACTACAAATGTTCCTGCTTTCAGTATAACATCAGACTATTTTATTGGAGACTTGGTACGTTATACAGATGGGCGAGTATACAGATTCATTGCCGATCAACCTGGCATAACCTTATGGACACCTGGGAATGTAGAACTTGTAAATGGTTCTATATCTGTTTTTACTGATACCACTACCGGCCCAAATGCTCTGGTAAACAGGGCTACAACCGATCCATATTTAAATCATGTGGAAAGTGGAAATGTAACATCTGCTAACCAAATTAAAGGTACAGGGGCAGTAACTGTCACATCTGCTTCTGATGGCACAGTCACAATTTACGGCAACGGTTCTTATGGTCCGCAAGGCAACCAAGGAGACCAAGGTGCAGCCGGTACTAACGGCCAGCAAGGGAACCAAGGTATAGCCGGTACTAATGGACAACAGGGTAACCAAGGTTTCCAGGGCCATCAAGGGAATCAAGGAACAGCAGGAACCAACGGCCAACAGGGTAATCAGGGCAACCAGGGATTCCAAGGACATCAAGGCAATCAAGGAACAGCAGGAACCAACGGTCAGCAAGGGAATCAGGGCAACCAGGGTTTCCAGGGACACCAAGGAAATCAGGGTACCGCAGGTACTAATGGACAGCAAGGCAACCAAGGAAGTCAAGGTAATCAAGGTACAGCCGGCACAAACGGTCAACAGGGGAATCAGGGGACTGCAGGAACCAATGGACAACAAGGTAATCAAGGACATCAAGGTAATCAAGGACATCAAGGTAATCAGGGTACGGCCGGTACGAATGGACAACAAGGAAACCAGGGGAATCAAGGGAATCAAGGTACTGCTGGAACTAATGGACAACAGGGGAACCAAGGCAATCAAGGAAATCAGGGCACAGCCGGTACGAATGGACAGCAAGGTAATCAGGGTACGGCCGGTACGAATGGTCAACAGGGTAACCAGGGAAATCAAGGCTTCCAGGGCCATCAAGGGAATCAAGGAACAGCTGGCACGAATGGACAGCAGGGAAATCAAGGGCACCAGGGTAATCAGGGAACAGCTGGCACGAATGGACAGCAGGGAAATCAAGGTACTGCCGGAACCAACGGTCAACAAGGGAATCAAGGTAACCAGGGCTTCCAGGGTCACCAAGGAAATCAGGGCACTGCCGGAACCAATGGACAACAAGGTAATCAAGGCCATCAAGGTAATCAGGGTACGGCCGGTACGAATGGACAACAAGGAAACCAGGGTAATCAAGGGAATCAAGGTACTGCTGGAACTAATGGTCAACAAGGTAATCAAGGTACAGCTGGTACGAACGGTCAGCAAGGCAATCAGGGCGCAGCTGGTACAAACGGCCAGCAAGGTAACCAGGGAAACCAAGGTGCAATTGGTCCAGCAGGTACTTTGATTACTAATGCAACAGGTACTCAAACCCCCAGTGCTGGTGAATTGATGAGTGGTAATATTACACTTCATCAAGTTTCAAAGACGGGAAGTTATAATGATTTGCTTAACAAGCCTGATCTTACCAGGGCATTCAATGGAATATTAACTGGCGGATCAGCCACTGCGCTTACTATTGCGACCGGCTCTCCCAGTTTTCTTGCCCCGGCCTTCACCGCAAATGATCAGGTATCGGGTGCCGTTGTATTCGCTACCCTGCATGCTAATTCTTCTGCCGCTACAACTTTATCCGTAGGTGGACAAACCCCCAGACCGGTATTTCAAAATGGGGCAGCTATAAGCACTACAAATTTATTGATAGCAGGTACGACATATTCATTTACATATGATGGAACTAATTGGAATGCCAAAATAATTGGTACTGCTGATAACGTATTTACTGGAACAGCATCCGGCACAAACAGTTACGCTTTGACAGCAAATGGATTCACAAATTTCACCGCTGATATGCTGACCAAAGGTTCCCATCTAGTAGCAACATTCATCAATACAAATACCGGCGGATCAACAATTAATATAAATAACATCACTGGTGCAAAAACAATTCAGTATATGGGGTCTGCCCCGATTGCAGCGGGTCTGTTGCGTGCAGGACAAACTTATAATTTCGTATATAACGGGGCCGCTTGGGAGCTGATGCCAGAAAGCGATCCAATATTCAACTACCTTGACGGAACTACTCTTGGAACTGCACCAACATATACTCTTGCCACATCAAAGATCATACCTTCTCTGGCAACTGGCAGACGCGTGGTTGCGAAGATTCATAGCACCGCGACTGCTGCTGCAACCTTAAATGTTACCGCCAGTGGCGTCAATCTTACCGCCAGACCCATATTTGTAAATGACGCTGCAGTTAGCGCAAACAATCCATTAAACGCTGCTGTTTATGAGTTTATTTACGATGGAACCAACTGGCAAGCGATTGGATTTGTTCCACCAGTTGCGACTGCTGAAACCTCGGCAGGTAATGGTGGTTCGAATGGTCTTATACCAAAGGTTCCCTTTGCATGCGATGGAAACAACGTATCATGTTCATTGAACTATGGACAATATTGTCCTAATCTTCCCTCAACTGGACTTGGAATTGGTTATATTCCTGGCACCACTCCTCCTAGTACTGCAAACTGCGCGTATACTCCATCGACGGCGCCAAAGGGTTTCTTCTGGGAACTGATTACCAGATAAAAATAATCCCGCACACGCGGGATTTTTTACTTCTTTTTTCTTGCCCGGTTGAATAAAATAAAACCCATGCTGAAAAAATTATTTGTATCTTGCTTTCTGCTAATTTCTATTTGCGCAAACGCGCATTCGGCGGTATCTGTAGAGGCTATTTCCGGCTATGTCATTGATGGTGATACTTTTGCCGCGATTGTGAAATTAGAAAATGATGTTCAAGTTTCCGTACGTGTTAGAATACTCGGCATCGACGCACCGGAAATTCATGGAGAATGCGAATCGGAAATCCAGCGCGCATTCTTGGCACGTGATAGATTGATGGAACTTTTACCAGAGGGCTCTACCATCTGGCTTTCCAGTATAAAAGATGACAAGTATCTTGGTCGAATTGATGCATATGTGAAAATGTCGGACGGCGTTGACGTCAGCACTATAATGTTGAAAGAGAAGCTAGCGGTGCCATACGGCGGTGGAAAGCGCGGCGGATGGTGCCCATAATAAAAGTTGCTTTTTCCGTCTCTACCTAATAAAATCTCCAAGCCAAGGAAAGGAAACCATATGTTAAAAAAATTACTCTTATCTGTTTGTTTTTGTCTTTTGCCTTTGTGGGCGCATGCAGAATTAAAAGTCGATATTATCGCTGGCAATGTTTCGCCTGTGCCGATTGCTATTCAAAAATTCGATGCGGCCAAGGCTGACGCCAAGACTGCTGAAATGCTGCGCGAAGTCGTTGAGAACGACTTAAAGTCAACCGGGTTGTTCCGAATAATAAAATTAAGCGCCCATCCCCAACATGTAAAGATGGATGATATGCCCCGGTTTAGTGATTGGATGGCGATAAAGGCGCAAGTTTTGGTACAAGCCAAATTATCCGACGATGGTGATGGAAAATACAAGCTGCAATTCTATGTCTGGGATATAAATGGAAAGGAGCAAATCGAAGCGCAAGTTTTGGTCGCGCCTAAAAAATCAGCCCGCCGCCTGGCGCATATTATGGCAGATGCTATTTACGAGCGCCTGACCGGTGAAGTCGGATATTTCGACACCCAAATAGTTATGACAACAGAAACCGGGGATATGAGGAACCGTACAAAAAGACTGGCCATCATGGACAGCGACGGATTTGGATTCCGCTATATTTCGGACGGGAAAAGTATGGTGATGTCGCCGCACTTTTCGCCGAACATGCAAACGATTGTGTTCTTGTCTTATCGCGATGATGACCCGATGGTCTGGTCGCTGGATTTGAATACAGGCGCGCAAAGGCGACTGGGGCAATTTGGCGGTATGACTTTTGCGCCGCGCTTTTCGCCGGATGGAACAAAGGTAGCTTTGTCACTGGTGAAAAATGGAAGCACAAACCTGTATGAGCTCGACTTGGAGACAAACAAACTGCGCCAGTTGACCTTTGGTGATGTAATTGATACTTCGCCTTCGTATTCTCCAGATGGCAAACGGCTTGTATTTAATTCAAACAAATCGGGTACCCAGCAGATTCACGTACTGGATCTGGGTAATCTGTCTGAAAGCCGTATTACATTCGGTTCAGGACGCTATGCTACGCCAGCATGGTCGCCAGACGGAAACTACATCGCATTTACCAAGATAGCGGATGATACCTTTTATATAGGTGTAATGTCTCCGCGTGGCAAGAACGAGAAAATCTTGGCTGGCGGTTGGTTTATGGAAACGCCATCTTGGGCGCCCGGATCCCGTCGCCTTGTTTATTATGAAACGGAAAAGCAAGATGATACAGAGCGTGTCAGCCATATTCGCAGCGTGGATATAATGGGGCAGAATGTTTATGATATAAAACTGCCGGATAATGTTAACGGGCTGGAGCCAACATGGTCGCCTAAATTGCCGTAATGGATACATAGAAAATGCTGAAGACTATATTTTTTAACATCTGCCTTGGCCTGTGGTTTATTCTGTGGGTACCGCTTATTTTGATTGCTTTGCCATTGGGGGGATCATTTATGAGGCGCATGGTTGCTTGGTGCGCGATGGGGGTACTTTGGTTGGTTCGTATAATCGCCGGAATAAAATATCAGATTCATTATCCTGCGATCAGCGAAGACGGAATTCCGATTATGCCCAGCAATTATACACGTGCGGATGGAAAGGCAATTGTCGCGGCAAAACACATGTCTATTTTGGAAATTGCGGTCTTGGCAAAACACCTGCCGAATTGTTTTTTTATTATAAAGCGGGAATTGATGTGGATTCCGGTCTATGGCTGGGCTTTCTGGAGGGCTGGAATGTTGCCTGTTAATCGTGCAAAGGGCGCGACCAATATGCAAAAGCTGGCCGATAGCGTTGCGGAAAAAATAAAGCAAGGCATGATACTCATCATCTTCCCGGAAGGCACAAGGGTAAAACCTGGCGCAGGGGTCAAGTTAAGACGCGGATTATTATTTATTGCGGAAAATTTGAAATTGCCGATTTTGCCGGTTGGTACAGATTCGGGACTCTATTGGCCAAAGCGGGGAAAAATGAAATCGGGCACCGCGAATGTATGGTTCGAACCCCTGCTGCCCAGCACAGCATCAATGGCAGAAATCGCAGAGGCAATAGGACGCCACAGCGCATAAAAAATCTCGCTTGCGCGAGATTTTATTTTACTTTTAATGCTTCTTTTACTACTGGGTACACTACGCCTGGCAACCAAGAGCGCATTTTGAAAAGAAAGTTTAATTCATCCAAATACTTCTGGGGATTAACCACTTCTTCACCATCTTCTTTGCGTAAATTATTTATAATAATCCAAACGAGGCTATCTTGCACATTCTTGAGATACTTCATAGGGTAAACAGGCCTTCCCTTTCTGTTTTTCTTCATCCACCCAAGTGATATAGCATACTTCGTGCCATATTTATCATATACCAAATCTGTCGCAATATCGCCTGCATGCGGGGCATCTTTAGAAATAGGCATTATACAAACTTTCTTTAACGCAATCCCATGATCCGCAAATTTTACATCAAACCACTTCTTCATTTCGATTGGAATATCCCTGCCTTTAACCTTAATCGCAGCTGCGGGAATAGTGACTGATTTTCTAAACATTATTTTTCAACCTTTCTTATACTTATGTTGTACATAATAAACAAATCCCTCCTTTTGTCAATGTTATATTTTGATAAAAAAAATTGCGCAAACGCGCAATTTAATTATAGTTATTAATTACTAATTAATCGCTTTTTCCAGTCTTGCCTTCAGTTTTTTCATATCATCATACTTTGTCAGCTTGCCATTTTCGGCGATAGAGATTGTTCCTGTTTCTTCCGATACGACCAGCACGACTGAATCGCTTGCCTCGGACATTCCGATTGCGGCGCGATGGCGCGTGCCATATCGCCAGTTTAAATCGCTTTTCTGTGTTAATGGCAATACAGCGCCCGCGTACAAGATATGTCCTCCTCCTATAATCATCGCGCCATCATGCAGTGGTGTTTTATCAAAGAATATCGTTAAGATTAATTCGCTGGAAATTTCAGCATTTATTTTCGTGCCCAGGTTTTCAATTGTCCCATCAAATTCGTTACGAAATACAATCAACGCACCGGTATGTCTTTTGGACATATATGCCACAGAGCTTACTATTTCATCCAAATCATGCTGAATTTTTGCCTTGGTCGCAGCATCCGACGTAGCGCTGGGGGAAAACAAAATCCGAAGGAATCTCATATGCCCCATCATTGCGAAAAACTTGCGGAGCTCTGGCTGAAATACGACAACCGTCCCTATGGACAAAACTATAGCGATCAGTCTTGTGAACTCGCCCAATATCCCCAGTTTCAGATACAAGAATAACCAGCTGGACAACCACAGCACAACCAAACCCAAAATACCGCGCACTAATCTTTCGGAATTTGTATTCTTGATAAAACGCTTGTAAAACAGCCAGCACGCAATGGCTATAAGCACAACTTGCAATATATTAATAAGATGATGTATAAAAAAATCCATTACTAAATCCCCATTTCTTCAATCAACTCGCTAACAGGCCTGCCTAAAAATTCTGGATCTCCTTTTATGGATGGTGCCCCACGTTCTGATGATGCGGTCCTGCATGGATTGTCATCCGCCAGCCAATTAGTCAGCAAGTCCCCAGCCAAAAATCCGACACCTGCGCCAGCAACCAAGCTAAGCCCGCCTGTAAATGGCGCCAACAACAACCCTATTCCCGTCGCGGTCAGCGCGCGTCCTGCCAAATTTCTGCCATTTATCCTAAAGTCAGGTTCTGCCATATTCCCAGTGAATTCCATAGCGTTTACTATATTACCAGAAAAACTTATTTTCAATCCCCTGACCGGCGTCGACACAATCGAAGCATTTATAGTTTCATTTCCCAAATCTGCAGTTCCCGCAAGACGCATGTTAACTGTGTTGGATTGCATAGCAACACCGCGTTCTGTTTCGGTAACGCCTTCGCGAATCTTCAAGTTAACAACGGCGCAAGATATCGCTATTCGGTCATACCTGTCCCTGCTGGTTACCATATCTTGAACACTATGTCGAACTGAAGTCAAAAAGTCTGCGCCCAATATATATGCAGCAGCATCGGGCAAAGCAATTCCCCCTCCTACCGAATAAATATAAATAGGTCCTGTTACAGATGCCATCAGCGCGGATAAGTCGCGTCCCCTGCCCTGCAGATAAAACTCGAAATTAGTAGGCAAATCCCTGATAACATTGTTTTCGCCTATGGCTTTTAGAATTTCTCCAGTAACAATGCGCTGTCCTCTTCCTGCTCCTTTTGCAACAAGAACGCCATTGTCGTCATATGCAGAAACGACACCTTTGATGCGTCCTTTGGCAAACGTTGCTTCTGTACGCGCAGAAACAGACCCATCTCTTACTGTTACATTTGCATCTATGTTTTCAGCTGAAAGATTTCGGTATATATCCAATCGGGCAAAGTTAAGCGAAACGTCCGCATTGGCAAGGTTTAGATAATGCGAATACAATGGCGTATCTTTAAATACATTAAGTTCACGGTTAGGGCGTTTCCATGGTGTTCTTACGCCGCCATATAGTTCTGGAAATACTTCGCCCAGAATAAACCTTTTTGACTTCAGATTTAATGTAATATTTGGTTTTCTACCGCTCCATATATAAGTCCCTGAAACAGTAAGATCACTTTTGCCAAATGAAATCGTTGACTGATGCAAAGTTATCCTTCCTTGCTGACCCATGCCGCCGGCAAGATTTATCGTCATCGGCGCAATTTTCGGAATATCGGGTTCCCAGAATTTTAAGATGGCGTGAATGTCCGAAATATTTCCCCGGATCCTGAAATCTATGGGCAACTTGCTGGTCTGCTCCAGCGCAATGTGCGCGGTGACCGGCATCAACCTGCTGGCAATGGCTATGCGAACAGGATACACCCTGCGTTCTGTATCCAGCGGAGATAAAGTTGTGATAAAGGAATAATCGTTTCCGTCAATCGTAACCTGTCCGCCATACTCTATAAAATCATCGTTTCTTTTGTATTTTAACAAAGCCCCCTTCAAGTTGAACTCCGTCTCGCCGGATGCATCTATAAATACGAACTTCGCGTTTTCCACCCGAATGGAATCGATTCCCCAATCCGTATCAAAGGGAAATTTTGCCGGCGTGCCATTTTCCGTCGCAATGCTTGTAGAGCGCGAAGACGACAAAGAATATTCACCCTTGGAATTTTCTTCCAAGTAAACCATCGGATTTATCAGGACCAAATTGCGAATAGTTGCAGAGCTGCTGAATATGGACAACAAATTGATTTTCACTTCCACAGTATCTATTTGGACGCCTTCCTTATTCTTCGCCCAGTCTTTTGATTGAACCACGACATCGGATAAAGCAATGGTCGGGGTCAAAGAAAATTTCCATTTGATATTGCCCCGAACCTCTACCGGCATTCCAGTGGCGCGATTAAGTGTGGAAACAACTTGTCCGCGCAAAGTTTCCAAATCAACCTGGGACAGCGCAATGGCCATCGACACGGCCAGCCCGATAAAGAACATGGCGCATATTCGCGCAATCCTGAAAAAAAGATGTCCTCGGAATAACATTCTTATCAAGACTTAAACTCCAAAAATTTCGCGACCCCTGTCATAAAGTCCGGCATCTGCGCATGAATTGTTATCGTTTTCTTTGTCTTTGGATGACGAAAAGACAATCTTTGCGCGAATAAAAATAATTTATTCGTCGATATGATGGATTCCAATGTGGGATCCATTATACTTCCCCCAACCCCATAAATAGAATCGCCCACGATCGGCGCGTTCAGCGAGAAAGCCGAATGCAAGCGCAGCTGATGTGTTCGCCCGGTTTGAGGACTGAATCGAACCCATGATAAAATTCCAGGCAACCGACCCAGAATTTCATAATTAGTTATCGCCCTCTGCGGTCTGGTTCCCGTTTCACGACGAAACTCTTCCGCCTCTTTTTCCGATAAAACTTTTCCTTTCACTATAAAGTTGTCTATCACGCCGCGCTTTTGCGCTGGCGCGCCGCGCAATAAAGCAATATATTCTTTCACTGCGGATTTGTTTTGAAATTCCGAAGCCAAATGTTGCGCCGCGCGTTGATTCTTGGCGAACACGATTACGCCGCTGGTTTCCTTGTCCAGCCGATGAACCGGCAGAACAGTATCATAAGGGAACAACGCCGCCGCCATTTTATCAAGCGATTTTTTTATCCCCGTGCCACCCTGAACCGCCAAACCCGCAGGTTTGTCAAAAGCAACTATATCCGGATCATCATGAATGATCCTTTTGCGCAGCTTTTCCAAATCCCCCAGCGAAAACCTGTCGCCTGTTTCTTGCTTTTTTCCGCCCGCTTCCTGCTGCAGGGGTTCCATGAATGGCGGCAGACGCAAAGCATCGCCGGAATGCAGAATTTCATCCCCACGGCATCGGGCAGAATTTACCCGCAACTGACCCGACCTGCACAGCTTGTGAAATTCGCCATCCGATAATTTCGGATAGTGTCGCTTTACCCATCTTTTCAGACGGATGCCATCTTCGGTCTGTGAAACAGTCTGATTATTCGCCATAAGTTATTTGTACAGCATTCTGACCGCTGGCGCCACCGCAATCGTTCGGCATGGCAACAGCGCCGCCTGTACGACCGCCAGACATTGCAAAACCGACAGAATCAGACCAAGCCTTTGCCTGGAAATATTTGCAGTCAGAAGAACTCAAACCATCTATGGTCAAAATAAACTGCCGCGTATTGCTGGGGTTAACCATCAGCGAATATTTTCCGCCATAAGGATTCTTGTCAGACATCCCAACCGCTGCAAAAATCGTGGCATTATCCAAATTGGAAAAATCATCATATTCGCCGAGTATAGTTCGCACGCCTGTGACCAGCTGCGCTACCTCGTCCTGTAATGCGGTTCGCTTTTGGCTGCGCATAGCGGCAGAAATCATAGTAATCGCGCCGACTGTAATAACACCCATAATTGCCAAAACCCCCAGCATTTCGATCATGCTGCGCCCACTTTCTTGATTTATAAACTTCATTTTAATCCCCATTTGCTTTTTTCTTTCCGAATTGTATCATAATTATTATGATTATTCAATTCTCAAGCCTTATTGAAAATAGTCCCAAAGCACCGGGTGTCTATCTTATGTATGACGCCGATGGAATGTTGTTGTACGTCGGCAAGGCCAAGAATTTGAACGCTCGGCTGAAACAATATAATGACATATCTAAATTGGAATGGCATAAAAGGGTGATGCGCAGCCTGGTCGCGCGCGTGGAATGGACAACAACGGCTACTGAATCTGATGCGCTGGTTTTGGAAGAGCATTTGATAAAAACCCAAAAGCCGAAATATAATATTATTCTGACAGATGGCAAAATGTACCCGATGCTGATGCTGACGGGGCATGAATTTCCACACCTTGTGAAATTCCGCGCACGTCCCGTTCAGAAAAAAGATGTATTCGGCCCTTATCCTTCGGTCAGTGCACTGAACAGCGCAATAAAGCAAATCCAAAAAGTCTGCCAAGTAAGAACTTGCACGGATTCATTTATGAATAACCGCGCGCGCCCTTGCCTGCTGCATCAAATCGGCAGATGTTCCGCGCCGTGTATAAATAAAGATAAAGGCACTTATGACCAGAATGTAAAACTTGCCCGAAAGATTTTATCTGGCGATACCCAGTCGGCGGTAAAAGAATTATCTGAACAAATGACCGCCGCCAGCAATCAAATGAATTATGAATTGGCCGCAGAGTTGCGCGATAAAATTTCTGACTTGTCAGCAACTATAAAAAGTGGCAAACGTTCGGATAAAAACCCAGGCCCCGATTGGATGAAATCATTTGATGCGCTGGAAAACTGGCTGGGGTTCAAGATTGAACGGGTTTCAGTTTTTGATAATTCGCACTTGTTTGGGAAAAATCCAGTTGGCGCGATGGTGGTCTTTGACCGCACTGGATTTATAAAATCCGAATACAGGCATTTCAAGCTGCGTGATAATGCTCGTGCCGGTAATGACATCAGCATGATGGAAGAGTTTTTAAAACGCAGCAAAGCATCCGGTCTGGTCATTGTCGACGGCGGCAAAGCCCAATGGAATATCGCAAAAAAAGTCCTGGACGATTCGGTTATCGTGCTGGGAATTACCAAGGGCGAAGTCCGTGACGGGGACGAGCACTTTATTATGCCAGATGGCAAGATAGAACGAAACTTGTCCAAAGATTCTCCGATTTTTCTGCTGCTGCGCCGCGTCCGTGATGAGGCGCACAGGTTTGCAATTTCATTTCATCGTCGCACACGTGCAAAGTCTGCAATTACCAGTGCATTGGATGAAATCGAAGGAATTGGCGCTGCGCGCAAACGGGCTTTGCTGCATCATTTCGGGTCTGTCCGGCAAATTGCGGATTCTTCGCCGGCTGATTTGGCGCGTGCGCCTGGAATTTCAAAAGCTGTCGCGCAAAAGATTTACGCGCACTTTCATTGACAAGCCGCTATTTTTCTTTATAATCCGCGGGTTACAACAAGAGGTGTTAATATGGCAAGTTATTCCGCAAATGACATGCGCGTGGGTTGGGTTATTTCCCACAATGGCAAAAGGTATTCCATAACATCGATAACAAAAGTCAAACCTGGTAAAGGCGGCGCGTTCGTCCAGGCAGACTTGCGTGATATCGATACTGGGAACAAAGGCGGCGACCGTTGGCGTTCAGAAGATAAAGTTGAGAAATTGATGGTCGAGGATATCGAATGCCAGTTTTTGTACAGCGATGGCACCGATTCGTACTTTATGAACCTTAATGATTATGAACAATTTACAATGCCGAATGACGCATTGGGCGAACAGGTAAAATTTTTGCAGCCTGAAATGAAGGTAAAGGCAAATTTTGTCGAAGGCCACCCGGTTTCAATTTCGTTACCGAAAACAGTAATTGCAATCGTGGAAGAAACCGAGCCTGCATTAAAAGGCCAAACTGCGGCCGGCGGCGGCAAGCCCGCGATCTTGGATAATGGCGTTCGCGTCTCGGTTCCAGTCTTTGTTGAAATGGGCGAAAAGATAGTGGTTAATACCGAAACGCTGGAGTATGTAGAGCGTGCAAAATAAAAAATCCCGCTTTCGCGGGTTTTTTTACCTACTTTTCCCAAGCTCTCCAAAAAATTGCGAGTAATCGAATGGTTGGGTAGTTTCTTTGCTGACACTATCTTGTCCTGTTGAATTTGTATCGGAATTATGCATTCTGTCTTCGTTTTCTTTTGGTAAAAGGCCATTGCGGTCGCATAATCGATATAAAATAGCCATCACAACAACACCAGCAACAACCAGCCATGCGTGAAATACTTTTTTATTTACAAGTTTATCTCTCGGATCAATATGAAGCATTAACTTTTCCTTTAAAAAATCTTGTTCATTTTAAACAAACCCCATAATTTGTCAAATTATTTTCTTTTCCCTTTTCCCCCTTCTTTTTTTCTGCTATGCTCTTTCAGCTAATAAAGGGAAAATGATGAATGATGTTATAATTCTGGGTTCCGGGCCTGGCGGATTAACGGCGGCTTTGTATTGCGCGCGTGCCGGGAAAAGCACCCTAGTGCTGGGCGGTAATACCCTGGGCGGACAAATGTCGACAATTGCGGAATTGGAAAATTATCCGGGATTCTTGGGCAGCGGCGCAGCCCTTTCTGAAAAAATGAAATCCCAAGCCGAAATGTTCGGCGCAAAGGTTATTTTCGCCAGCGTAAAAGTTATTAAAAACAAAGAATCCGGATTTGCAGTTATTACAGACGATGGTAAAGAATATGAATCACGCGCGGTTATTATCGCGACCGGCGCCAGCCCACGGAAACTTGAAATTGCAGGAACCCGCGAATTTATGGGACGTGGGGTTTCATACTGTGCGACTTGCGATGGATTCTTTTACAGTGGCAGAAATATCTTGGTGATTGGCGGTGGAAATTCGGCATTAAACGACGCGCTGTATCTTGCGAATATTGCGAAATCTGTCAAAATTCTTTATCGCAAGGATTCATTCGCGCGCGCAGAAAAAGTCTTGATCGACCGAGTAAATGCAACCGAGAATATATTCGTTATGTGGAACACCGAATTAGCAGAGGTCGGCGGCGACGATTCGGGTGTGACATTTGCAACCACGACCGGTGGTGATAAAATCGACTGCGACGGGGTCTTTGTCGCGATTGGGCACGAAGCAAATACTGATTATCTGCCTGAATCTATAAAACGTGATGAACTTGGCCGATTAATCCCCGAAGAATTGCCAGCGGGCATGTTTGTTGCGGGCGATGTCCGTTCAGGGCTAAAGATGCAAATCGCGACCGCGGTCGGGACGGGATGCGACTGCGCAATGGACGCCGTGGCGTATTTGAACCGTAAATAAAAAATCCGGCTTTTGCCGGTTTTTTTACTCTTGCTCCGAATCGCCGATTTTTGTAAAATTTCACCCAGATATATAGTAAATAAAGGAATTAGTTATGGAATTTTCAGTATTTCGCCAGGTTTTAATCAAGACTCTCGGCCATATGCAGTCTATTGTTGAAAAGCGCGCAACCCTGCCGATTTTGATGAACGTCAAGATAGAGGTCAAAGATGATTTGGTGCTGTCTGCGACCAATGTCGACCTGGAATTGATAGAACATGTCGCGGCGGATATCACACTGCCTGGAAAAATCACGGTACCTGTGCAGATGCTGTATGATATCGCGCGCAAGCTGCCCGAAGATTCGGAAATAAAGTTCAAACAAGCGGGCGACCAGCTGGTTGTGTCCAGCGGACGCGCAGTGTTCAGACTGCCAACATTGCCGGCGGAAAACTTCCCGATGATGGCGAATGCAAATCTGACAACAAAGTTCCAGATGACAACTGGCGACCTGGCGCATCTGATTAACCAAACGAAATTCGCGATCCCAACCGATGATGTGCGTTATCACTTGGGCGGAATTTATTTTCACATAACCGAAGAAGGCAAAAACAAAATGCTTACGGCGGTTGCAACAGACTCCCAGCGTATGGCTATGTGCTTGATGCCGGCGCCAGAGGGTTCTGCCGAAATGCCATCTGTAATTCTGCCACGCCGCGTCATCGGGGAACTTTCGAAATTGCTGGAAGACGCAACAGTTGATGATGTCACGGTTGAATTGTCGGATACCAAGGCACGTTTTACAGTGGGCAGCGCAACGCTTACCAGCAAGTTGGTCGATGCGCAGTATCCGAACTACCGCGTGGTGATTCCAAAAGGTAATGATAAAATCGCGATCTTGGACAGAAAGCAGTTCGTATCCGCGGTTGACTTGGTATCGGTTGCCAGCCAGGATAGAACAAAGTCCGTAGTATTGGAATTTTCTATGAACAAATTGGTTATCAGCGCATCCAGCCCGGATGCCGGCGCTGCGACACAAGAAATAGATGTTGAATACAATGGCGATGAAACATTTGCGATTGCGTTTAATGTAAAGTTCTTGCTGGATATCGCGGCCCAGGTCGAAGGGGACAAGTTCCAAATCGAAATGCAAGATCCGTTAAGCCCGACTATTATGAAGTCCAAGGAAAAGAAAACGGATTCATTGTATGTCTTGATGCCAATAAGAATGTAAAAAATCCCGCGAAAGCGGGATTTTTTATCTCGGCTTTCCGCTATAAATTTTATTAGCCAGTTTTTTTACAGGGTTTATAAAAACAGCATCAAACCCCGAAGCAACAGTGTCAGTTAAACCCCCAATTGAAATAAGTCCTTGCGTCATAGCACCGGAAACTAACGGAGTTCCTATGCAAAGCGCAATAAGCGCACCTTTTGATATAGCACCATTACAAGGAAATAAAATAACCGGAACAAGCGCTGCTGCATCGATTAATGTAAGCAATACAAAACTCTTCACATTATTAACCAAATTTCTGTTTTTCATGATCTACCTTTTTTATTTACAGTTGCAATCTTTTTTCGTTTTCTTAAATGCTCTTATATTTTCTCGTGCTTGTTTCATTTGGAATTCAGCGTTTTTAGCTTGTCCATCATAAAATTGTATCATTCTTGGATTATTAGTTGCTGCTTTTTCACCCATCAGCATTTCATAGCTCTCTTTATAATCGTTATATGCTTCTTCTTCGACTTTTATTGATGTATCTAGATTTTTACATAAATCAGCACAACCCGACATAATCAAGCTGGCGAATAAGATAAGTGCATAATTTTTAAAATTCTTCATTTCCCTACATCCCATTCTTTTTGCGTTGATGTGCGATAAAAAGCCCTGTCCCGCCCGTGCCCATCAGAAAAAGGCTTGAATACAAAGTCCACAATGCGGCAGTTCTTTGCTTTTCAGATTTTTCAGATAAATTTTTAGCTACTTTTTTCATATCTTCTCTATAAGCGATATCAAATGAGTCTTCTACCCCCCTCAAGAACATACCGTCAGAAACGCCCGTTTCTAATTTTGCAAGTTTCGCATCCATCTCATTTTGCTGGCCGACTATATCAAGCCCGATCGCAACAAAAAATGCAATGACACCGGTGGCAAATAATCCCACGCCCCAATTTCTTATTCTCTTTGTTACTTTTTCTTCAGGCGAATTATATCTCATCTTCGTATCCTTATTTTACGCTCTGAAACGGACATATTTCCAAACGCCCTGCCTTCAGGTCTTCTATCATGAAGAAAGTTACTTCCGGATGCACACAGTCATGATAATCAATCCGGTCTTCGCCCGGGCCGGCAGAATATTGGTTTGATTGACAATTAACACAAGGCTCTGGAAAATTATTTTTAAAATTGCCAAAATGCCCGCCGCCATAGTTACAATATGACGACGTCCCGAGGTAAATCTTTTTATCAGTACAGGACAGTTTGGATTCAGACAAGTTTCTGAAATTATATCCGCATGAATAACCAAGTTTCGCGCCACAGCCAAATCTAGGTATTTTCGCATTTAAACAACCATTACAAATAGTATCTTCGTGATTCATAAATAACTCTTTTTGTGTGCCTAAAATATAGCATAATATTTTAATTCGTCAAGTTGTTTGACAGAAATATTGATTGCATAAGCGAAAAGAAAAAACCGCCAAACGGCGGACTTTATTTCTGAAAATTTCTTTTATTGGATCTTTTGATATGCGGGCAAGACATATCTTTTGGGCCTTTCCCGAATCCTCGGCAAATTTTCGGCCTGATGTCATAAATTTCGCACTTGCCCCAGCCATTTTCATTTTTTACGAAAAAAGGACACCTGGATGTCTCAACAGCGGCTTTCAATAAATAAAATATATGTCCGCCAGGGGTCGCCGACCGCACAAATTCTATATTATAAAACCTTAAAACTCTGTCTTTTTCCACTTCCTCGAACGGGGCCAGAGTGCAGCAATCTCCGCAATGAGTGCATTTGAATTTTGACATACCAGAATTCCTTATTGACAAATAATATTTTTAGGATTGTAAACTACATAATATATTTGTCAAGACGTTTTACAAACAAAAGCCAGAAGGTTTCCCGCCCCTACGATTCGCATATTTTTTGTGATATCCTGGGGGTGAGCAATAAAAAGGAATGAGAATGCCAATCGAAAAATTATCGCCGGGGGCAAAGCCGCCGAAAATTATGACCGCTATTATTGAAGTACCGGAAAATGGAACTGTGAAATATGAAATTGATAAAGAAACCGGCTTGCTGCGCGTTGATAGAATCTTGCACACTCCCCTGGCCTATCCCGCGAACTATGGTTATTTCCCCGGAACGTTGGGTGATGATGGCGATCCGCTTGACTGCGTAGTTGTCTGCAACGCCGCTTTGCGTCCCGGAGTTTTAATTGAAGTTCGCCCAATCGGAGTTCTATTGATGAAAGACAATGCCGGCGGAGACGAGAAGATTATCTGCGTTCCAACGGACAAAGTTGACCCATTTCATACAAACTCCCATTTCATCGACCAACTGCCACCGATTTTAAAGGCCAAGATTGAATACTTCTTTCAACACTACAAAGACCTGGAGCCAAAATCTTGGTCAAAAGTCATCGGATGGGGCAACCGTGAAAAAGCCGACAAAATAATAATGGATAGTATAAAAAGATACAAAAAAGTGATATAATTACAGGGCACAAAAAAAGGATTCAAAATGAATCCGAGCGTATAAGCATTAGGTTTTTTGCGGCGTAAGCAAAAAATCGTAATGCGCGTCGTGAGGATGCATCGTTCTGTTGCAACAAACTTCTAACACAGGAGAAAAAAGATGAAGACATTCGTAAACTCTTTATCAATATTCAGAATTCTGGCAGCGTTTGCCATTGTTCCGATGCTGATGTATCAAATGTACTGGCTGGCATTTATTGTATTTACATTGGCAGCTATCAGCGATTTCTTTGATGGCTGGCTTGCAAAAAAATACAAAGTCGTCAGCAAGGTCGGCGCAGTGCTTGATCATATCGCTGATAAGTTCTTGGTCGTGAACATGCTGGTTATGATATCCGTCATGCTGCATGCCTGGTTTGTGTTCGTACCGGCGCTTTTGATGATAGGACGTGAGATTTATGTCAGCGGCCTTCGCGAAGCCTTGGGGGATCAGAAAGTTGGACTGCCTGTTCCGAACCCGCGCTTTTCGCTGGTTAAAATAAAGAACACTTTGCAAGTTATTGCCATTGGCGCATTCTTGTTTATGTTCGCGTTGGGTTCTTCATTAACACCAGGGATGACCAGCCGCATAATAATGTTCATTATCTATATACTGCCGTTTATCGCAATATATGGACTGTGGATTGCAATGGGCACCAGCCTGTGGTCAGCGGTAAATTACACACTGGACTTTAAAAAGAAAATTAAGAAATAAAAATCGCCGCGAACGCGGCGATTTTTATTTACATTCAATTATCATCTGGTCGATTTCTGCATTCAACATCAGATCCGTTTTACGCGACCTTTCAATCTGTGCAATTCCGTATAACACAGTTGCATGATCGCGATCTCCGATCAAGCGTCCTATTTCCGCCAGCGACAATTTCGTTGTCGACTTTAACGCGAACATCATTATCTGACGGGACCGCACAACTGCACGCATGCGTGATGCAGAACACACTTCATCAAAAGAGACACCCATTTTTTCACACATAGCGCGGACCATCGACAGCGGAGTTTTATTTTTTTGCAATGTATCCGCCAGCAAAGATCCCGCGATTTCTGCATTAATTCCACTTCCCATTAATTCTGTATAAGCCGCAATCTTTTTTGCAACACCCGCAATTAAATGTCCATTTGCCGAAACACGCGGTGCCAAATCATCCGCAACATCCAATGGCACGCCTGCGCGCAGCAACATCGTATGGCGAACAGCTTTTGAAGGCAGCGCCAGATCAACAACCAAACCACTTGCAAAGACAGACTGCATACGGCGATCAAACCCACCCAACGCACCGGGCGCGGCATTCGCCGTCAGAACGACATTCGTTCCGTCTTTTATCAAATCCATAAGCAATGATAAAAATTCATCCATACAAGCGCGCTTGCCCGCCAATGCTTGCATATCATCCATGATAAACATATCGCAATTACGGCATAAGTCTTTGAATGCAAAAACTGACCTTTCGTTTATAGCCCGCAAAAATTCTGAAACAAACCGCGCACCAGTCATCATCAAAGTCCGCGCAGATGTCGATGAATCAATGCAATTTGCCAGCAATGTTTTTCCCGATCCCGGCGCACCATATATAAACAGCGGAGAAAAATTAACCGCGCCGGATGCCAATTTTTTCGCCGCCGATACAGCAAAAGAATTTTCTTCTGAAACAATGAAATCATCAAAGCCAGCAGATGCAGGAGAATTTTTTGCCAGATGAAATTCAGCCATAGCATTATCATTAACAGACGCATCGACTGTCTGCGTCGCGCGTCCGACGCCGACGAACAAAAACAGCCCGCATTCGCCCGCAACCGATTCCAAAATATTAAGATAAGTTCTTTTGATAAAGTCTGCAGAGAATTGATTTTGCGCGATTATATTAAGGGTATTTTCAAAGACAGAAATTTTCAAAGGGGCGATCCAGGATTCAAATGCGGCGGGCGGCATTTTTGCTGCGACAAGCTCTCTTATAATCGCCGGAGTTACCGACGTTCTTGTCTGCACTGCTACCCGCATCACAATCCTCCTTTCCTTCCATTGAAAGAGATTTTGGTCAAACACATTCTTACGACAAGGAAGTTATCGCAAAAAAAACCAATAGCAAATTTTTTTAAGGGATTTTTTCAAATTTTTTTTCTTGCGTCCGATTCGGTTTTTACCCGGTTTTCTGCCGCATGTATAGACACTGTATAGACATATGAAAGATTAAATTTTCACATATCCGGCGTCAAGTTTTTTGATTTTTCCAGCCAGTTCTAATACTACCAATTCTCGTTTTATCTCTGCTATATCTTTTTTGACAAGTTCCGTCAATACAGATTCCGACACAGGTATATTTCCAATCTTATCCAGCACATGATTTTCAGTTTTTGATTCTTGCGCTTTTGGTTTCGGTTTTTGCATTTCATCGTCAAAAAAATCAAAAATCCCTCCGCAAAGGATCGCTTTGCCCTGTTTTATCAGTCGATTCGGCCCTGACGAACGCGCATCGGATGGATGACCGGGTATTGCAAAGACCGGACGCCCGTAATCATGTGCAAATTCGGCAGTCGCCATGCTGCCTGATTTTAAATCTGCTTCCCCCAGTATTAGTTTTTCGGAAATTCCCGCAACCCATCTGTTGCGTTGGATAAAATTGTTCGCGATCGGCTTGCTGCCCACGGGCATTTCGCTGACTACTGCTCCGCGTTCCAGTATATAGTGATACAACCTTTCATTTTCAAGTGGCCATATATAATCAACCCCTGCCGCCAACACAGCAATAGTGTTTTCGTTACCATGTGCGGCCAAGGCACCGTTATGCGCCGCTGTATCGGTTCCCATGGCCATGCCTGATACAACCGTGTATCCGTGCGATGCGAATCCGCATGCAAGCTCGTGCACGAATCGCATCCCAGCAGCAGTGGCATGCCGCGTGCCAACAATTCCAACCGCAGGCTTTCGCAAAGCATTAGTATTTCCGCGCACGGAAATAACAGGCGGATGATTTTTTATATTCTTTAATAGTTTCGGATACTCTGGTTGATCATCACATATATATATGATGCCCAGTTGCTGCGCTAAATCCATCTCTCTCCGAACAGAATCAACAAGCGCCTGATCCGCGCGCAACGATTCAACTGCGAGTGCGACGGATCCGAATCGTTCGAGCAGCTGCGCATACTTCACAGGCCCGATACCCGGCGTCCTCAATATCAAGAGTTTATGAAAAAGCGCTTCACAAAACATTGAATACCACGATCAGCCCCAAAGCCAATAATCCAATCAGAACCAGCGCGATCGCCAGCTTTTTTACATTCATTTGAATTTTTGACTCCGTGCCATTCAGCAATCTTTGTATATTTTCGCGATGTGTCCAAAAGCACAGTACCGCGATCGCGATAAAAATCAAACCAATCTTGAAACTCATTGCAAAGCCCAGAACTGGCATTATCAGGAATCCGACAAGCGCGCCCAGGCTGGAATACTTTGTAGCTATTGCAACCATCAACCATTCAATTCCGACCACAACAAACATGACTGGATTTACCGCCAATAAAACACCAAACATGCTAGCGTTACCTTTTCCGCCTTTAAATTTAAGCCAAATGGGAAAGCAATGCCCGACAATTGAAACAAATCCGCACAAAGCGCCAAACGCGGGTGTCCCAAAGTGAGCGCCCAATAAAACCGCAGCAACAGTCTTGGCCATATCCAGTGCGAAAACTGATAAAAATCCCGGCATTCCTATAACACGGGCGACATTTGTCGCGCCGGTTCCCCCACTGGTGCCAACTTTGCGAATATCTCCTTTACCCATCAGCCACACCATCAGCCACCCGAACGGGATGCTGCCCAAAAGATAAGCGGCCGCCAATAAAATCACATAAATCATTTGATTTTCTCCTTTATTGAATATAGAATAGCACCAATCTTGCAATAATTAAAAGGACAAAAACTATGGCAAATCATAAGTCATCTAAAAAAAGAATTCTGGTAACGGAAAAGAAAAACGCGGTTAATACCGCGCGCCGCAGCGCCACAAAAACCGCGATAAAAAAAGCGGTTAAGGCAATTGATAGCGGCGATAAAGCGGTGGCGATTGCCGCAACCCGCGCAGCGGAAAGCAAATTGATGAAAGCGGCTGGCAAAGTCATGCCGAAAAAGCGCGCAGCGCGCAAAGTTTCGCGCCTGGCCAAAAAAGCAAATAAAATCGCATAAAAAATTTGAATCACACAGGGGCGAATGATAATTCGCCCCTGTATTTTATTTGACGGATATATTATATATTTAATATTAAGCCTCATATCTCATTGCCTGAAAAATTATTTGTTTGTATAATCAACCCAGTGGAAAGAGGAAATGTTAAAAAATAAACTCCTGATATTCTTAATTTTAATGGCACTTGCGCCGATGGATGGAATGTGCGCGGGAAATTTGACTCCTTCCGATTTGATAAGCATAAAGAATGATCTTACAGTATGCACAAGTTTTTCATACTGCGGCGGATTTGAAGATGGAAATATAATGCATACGGGTCAAAACTTCGATGTGATCGCTGCGGATAAAGATAACAGTATGATGGGTGGGGTAACAAAAACTACTGAATTTTATACAACTAGATATAATAATGATGAAATTAAATGTATCCGTGGCCAGATTGTTTCTAATCCCAATAAAATTCTGCATGAGCTTAACCAAACGGAGCATTTACGATTCCCCTATGTCGCGAAGTGTTGCGAATGCAGCCCCAGGATGAGCCGCTTTACTTTATGGAAAGGGAAAAGGGTATTGTGCAACGATGTATCAAGCTCGGTCGCAAGTCTCCCGGCGAATGCGACAGAAAGGCGCGGTTCAGGTTGCTGGAGCTTTGACTGCAAAGGCGGTTATAAATTGAACTCCGCCAAGACAGGTTGTGAAAGTATAGCAACAACACCGACGACCACCCCAACCCTTTCTGTATCTGCGGTACCGTTTGCACCAGCCGGAACTATCTTGAAAATCCCAGCGTCTGCTTTCATAGAGTGCGGGGGAATTTCTTCATCGCAAGTTGACTTCGAATCATGTATTTTCTCGAAAGGGCGCACTGAAACCAGCGGCGGAACACCGACATTTACGGCGACAGCAGTTGATGCTGTCCCATCATTTACCCTTTCTGCAGATGTATTAGAAGCTTTCAAAAGATCGGGCAGTCTTGCAAACGCAACCCTTGATTAAAAATCGCCACATATGCGACGGTTGTTATAACTCCAAATAAATCCAAGCGTATCCACTGGGGGCGGTGCCAACAGGCTGCGAAGTCGGCACGGCATCGAACCTGGAATCATTCCCCATTGCGATGGTTGTGGCGCTGGTGCCTGTTGGCAACTGCGCAATCGGAACTTTCGTACCAACATCCAGCGATGCAACCCCGTTTGCAGCAGCTTTTTGCGAGATGGGAATATAATTATTTAATGCCGCGGGCTGAACCGCAGTGTCAGCCTTTGTACCCTGGGTCACAGTTGCAAAGTCAGAAGTATCAGCAGCGGATGCGGTGCCCAGTGTCGGCTTGTTCTTTATATAATCGCGTTTGCCTATATTTGTCTGATTCCAATCCGGTTGCTGTGACAAAACCGTCACTATGCTATCAACATATTGCTTGCTTGCAACCTTGAGGGGTTCGTCCGCAAAAGACGGCATCGCGAATAATGCGCCTGAAACAAAACAAATTGCGAACTTACGTGAAAATTCCTCTCTCATAACGAGATTATTTTATTACAAAAAGGAAAAAACTCCAAGTAAAAAATACAATAAAATATGAAAATATAAAAATTACGCCCCCAGACGCGGTTTTTATTTCACACCATATTGTGCGACACCGATTGTTAATCCACCAGGAATTTCATAAATTCCGAACTTCATACCGGCCGCATATTGACTTTCCAATAATGGTTTCGCCCCAGCGGCAACAATCTTCGCATGAGTGGCATCATAATCTTTCACAGTCAAATAAACCATTGTATGCGGCGGTACTTTTCCTTCGACTGGCAATTTAGTATTATCCATGACACCGGCGAACGGCCAAAATTGACCTTTTGCTTTCAAGCTGAAATAATCCATACCATTGTTCTCTGCCCCGTCGGCAAATTTTTCAGATTTGATTCCGAAATTGTCGGAAAGGAACTTCATAGTTTCCTCGGGCGCATTGGAATAGAATTCCGTCCAGCTGGCCGCGCCCTCGTTTTTCATAGGATTGCTGCGTATAAATACAAATACCCCCGCAATAACGATTGCTAATAAAACAAAAAATCCGATTTTGTAAAACATAGTTTTCTCCTTTCTAAAAAATTAAATCATTCTTATTAATTGTGCCGACTGCGCGGATTAGCGGGGGCGTAGTGTACAAAAGCGTACATGAGCCCCCGTTAATCCGCGCAATGCGTTCCGATTTGAAAATCACTAATTAAGCGGGGCGCCCCAGTGTTGCTGTATACTTCTTTCAGCATCCATCGGGGAAACAAGCACTTGCGGCGTCAACATCACAACCAGCACATCACGATTGCTGCTGGATTCGCGTGACCCAGACAACGCCATAAAGTTCGGATCACCCAGCCCATAGCGTTGATCATTATTCGTTTGTCTTTCAAAGCCCGACAACACAAGCATCTGTCCGGATTCCATAACAACTTCCTGCATAAAGCTGCGTTCTTCCACATCAGGTAATTGCAATGTCACTTCGCCGATTCTAGTTGTTCCCATCGCTATCAGCTCGCGCACGCTCATTCTGAAAAGCAACAGAATCTTTCCATTTTCCAATATATTCGGCTGCAGCTGCATCGAGAATCCTGTTTCCAAATCAGCCTGATCAACGGTACTGGATTCAACCGTAGTAAAGTTACGCGATTCGAATCGTTTGATATATCCGGTGCTGCGAGTATTTGATACAGGTGCGATACGATTATTGCGGGTTGTTACGCCGACATTCGTGACAAGGGAAATCTTGCCCTGCTTTGCCAATGCTTCTATCAGTGCGCGGCTGCCATCAAGATTGGACAAGCTGCCGCTGGTTGCAAGAACCGCAACACTTAACGCGCTTACTTCCGGAGAGCTGACCGGGGTCGTCGGACTGGCCACAACATTCAATCCCGAAACCGTGCTGATCGCTGCGCCCAGGTTCAACCCAAACGCCGATGAATTTTGAATCGATACTTGTAAAACTTTTACATCAATGGCCACCAATTGTGACAAGCGTTTGTTCTGTTTGTTAATATAGTCGCCCACACGCGCTTGAACCGACGGGGGCGCCGTAACCGTGATTGTTCCCAAAGAGCGTGATACAGTAAATTTCGCATCACCGTTGCCACCTATGATGGATTCCAATGTGTGCTCAACTTCTTCCCATTCGCGCAAGTTAGATTCCAGAGAAACTTGATTACCATCTTCCGTGCGAACGCTGGATTGATAACTTACATCCGTCCCCAGCGCAAAAAGCGTGAATGTTTTCGTTTCGGTTTCATAAAACACAATGCTGCTTTTGTCATAGTACCACAGCAAATCCAAGTCAGTCGCAACCTGGGTCATCAGCCCCGACAGCCTGCCTGTATAAGCGACCCCCATGGTCTTCTTTAATTTTTCCGCGTTTATTTGGCTGTCTATTTTCACCGGAATTCCGGTTATGGAATAAATATTATTGGCTAAGACTTGCAAGGATACAGGCTCGGTCAGCATGATCGTAATTCCTGTATCGTCTTCAAATTCCGCAGGCAGATTATTTCTATGTTCTAATATGGTCGACCTGTTGCCCAACCATACGCCTTCGCTGGTGGAAATCGTATCATTGGAAACCCGCGCTTTTGGACCTTTGGACAACTCGAAAGCTTCATGAGCATTTATAAAATCTTGATCCACAGTTGCCGCGACTTGCGCGCTTTCTTTTTTCGCGCAACCAAAAAGCAAACTCACTGCCAAAAGCCCAAAGCCCAAAGTAAGTAAACTTGGTTTTAATAATTTTTTCATTTATCTCTCCCAGCTTTTGACCACAGGCTATTTATTATTCTTCATTAGTTGTTACAACTAGAACGCGGTTGCCTTTGTAAAACTTTGCATACGGAATGGGATCAGCGCGGCTGAAGTTGCGTACCAATGCGCTTGATACATCCATAAAGCGTCCTTTGAACACAGCAGATGCGGCAATTGGATATTCGCGCGCGGTATTCCACACCAAATCCCAGCCTTCTTTATCACACCATTCTTGCAGAACTGACCGCAAAGTCTGTCCTGATGCAACAACCCAGCTGCGCACCTGATCTTTTGCCGCGCCGGCTTTGCCAAGGTCCGCAGAATCTTCGACTTCGAATTCAAAATCATCACCGGAATCGCTTGACCCTATAAACATGCCGGATGATGCCCTGCCGCCAGCATACACACCTGCGGCATCAAGACTTCTCGCGCTTCTTCTATCCCTGTCGGATCGGGACATAGCCAAAACCGCACCGCCATCATCTTCCATCATTTCGGCATGCATCAACGGCATTTCTGCCTGACCTTCATACATATTGAATCCGGGAGGTGCTTGGTATATCTGGGTCAAATCAGCGCCGCCGGACCAAAAGCCTTCGCCGCGGCCGGCCATATTGAAATTATTTTCAACAACCAAGTCTGCGCCAATCTTTGAAACTATGCGAACATTATCCGCATCATCTGAATAAAATTCGTTTCCGACACCACTGGCCGGATCGAAATCCATCGGGACATTAATGACCTGAATATCCGCTTCATCGCCTGGGGCGGGCCATACTGGCGCATATTCTGACGCAAAAACATAACCGCACGCTGTCGCGAAAAGCGCGAAAATTAAGAACTTTCGGAACATAATCCTTCCTTTGCAACCTTATAACTGAACTAATTATAGCAATTTGTGCGAATCGCCGTCAAGGCTTAAAGTGTCTTGTCGCTAGTTATTTGCGATTAAGAAAATTTGTGTTAAAATCGAGCAAAAGGGTTTCAATATGGACATATTTTCAATACTCGCAGCTGCGGTCGGATTTCTATCAGCGATTTTAATCGTGATCACCTTGCGCAAGATAAACGCACTAAATACAAAACTGGCGCTGCAGACCGCCGCGATTGGAAAAATGCAAAGCGCGCTGAAATCTCGCGCGGCAACAAATGCCGTTGCCCAGAACGCAGAAATAATCTATCAAGACCTGCTGCAACATTTAATCCCAATCGCCAAGGCCGCAAACGTTACACCACGACAAACACCGGAACATCCACTTTGGCAGTGGGCGGGCGGACTGATGGATGAGTATGCCGCAAATCCATACATACTGGAACAAATTCGCCAAGCGATAAAATTGGATTCAACTGTCGCGCGCGCAACGGACAGCTATTCGGATCATGCATCGAAGTTTTTAACTTACTTGGCAACGGCAGATTCAGATGGATTGCTGGCGGCAACTTTCTCGGACGGATTGCTGGGGCAAACGATGACTCTGCTGGCGCAGGCGAAACAACTGGCCGCCAATAACTAGAGAATGTTATCAAAACAAACAATCTTGGATATTTCCCAAAAACGTTCCGAACCAAAGTGGTTGACCGATTGGCGTCTTGCGGCCTTTGCGGCCTGGCAAAAGATGAAGGAACCGCATTGGGGCGAAATAGATTATGACCCGATCGATTATAACTCGTTAAATTATTACAAAGAATCCGCGCCGATTGATAATTCCGATTTGGAAAAAGTCTATGATGCGATGGGTTTGCCTGAAATTGAAAAAAAAGCGCTGATGGGAATGGCGACAGATACGGTGATAGACAGCCGCAGCGTGCATACCAGCTATACCGCGGAGTTGGAAAAACTGGGCATTATATTCCTGCCTTTTTCCGAAGCAGTCGAAAAACATCCCGAGTTAATAAAAAAATATCTGGGAACGGTAGTGTCCAACACAGATAATTTTTTCGCGGCATTAAATGCGGCAGTATTTTCAGATGGAACCTTTGTTTACATTCCCAAAAATACCAAATGCCCGATTGATCTGGCGTCTTATTTTCGTATAGAAACTGCGAAAATCGGCCAGTTTGAACGTACCCTTATTATTGCCGATGAAGGCGCAGAATTATCTTATCTGGAGGGATGCAGCGCGCCGCGCCGCCCAAATCACCAGCTGCACAGCGGAGTGGTTGAAATTATCGCGCATGACAATGCATTGGTAAAATATGCGACGGTACAAAATTGGGCGCAAAATATTTATAACTTTGTAACAAAACGTGGACGGTGTGACAAGAATGCAAAATTATTCTGGACACAGGTAGAAATCGGCAGCGCAAAGACTTGGAAATATCCGTCGACAATTTTGGCGGGCGATGACGCACAGTCAGACTTTTATTCACTGGGCATTACCCGCGGCACACAACAAGCCGATACCGGCACAAAAATGATTCATATCGGAGATAGCACGAGCTCCAATATAGTATCCTATGGAATTGCGATGGAAAATTCACAGCAGACTTTTCGCTCGCTTGTGTCATTCTCACCGAAAACACATAGTGCAAAAAGTGCGGCAAAGTGCGACAGCCGTATGATTGGAAATTCAGCTGTACTTAATACCTTGCCAACAATAATTCATGGCAATGGGGAAAATGACCAAAGCTGGGAAGCAACAACAGGCGCAATCGATGCTTCCGCCCTGCTCTATCTGGCGCAGTCCGGCATACCGGAAGACGAAGCAACGGCATTGATTGTCGGCGGAATGGCGTCGCCAGTGCTGCAACGCCTGCCGATGGAATTCCTGGTAGAATCAAAGCAACTTATACAAATGGCGTTAAAATGTTAAAAATACAAAACCTTACTGTCTCATTCGGTGGGAAAATCCTGCTGCATGATATTGATCTGGAAATCGTGAACGGGACACGGCATCTGCTTCGTGGCCGAAATGGCAGCGGCAAGACCACCCTTGCGCAGACTATCGCCGGAAATCCGGATTATAAAATCGAATCCGGCCAGATAATTTTTGAAGGTCGTGACATAACGAATGAAAATGCCACAACAAGAGCTTTACTTGGTATTTTTATCGGTGCGCAGAATGTGCCGGAAATTCCAGGGCTAACAGTTGTAAGCTTTCTAAAGCATTCGCTGGCCGCGCATACGCATTTTCAAACTGGCAAAAACATGTCTATGGCGGAGTTCCTGGAAAAATTAGAAGCTGCGCGTGAAAGATTGGATATCCCAAAAGAATGGCTTAACCGCAGCATTAATGTGGGCTTCAGCGGGGGCGAGCGCAAGCGATTGATGTTTTTGCGATTATTAATGACGCAGCCGAAACTGGCGATTCTGGACGAGCCTGATTCAGGCGCAGACGCCACCGCGCAAAAGCTGTTCGCACAGGTTATTAACGAGATGACAAAGACAACATTCCTATTTATATCTCACCAAGAGAAATTCACGGAATTAATCGCGCCAACCGCAATCTCGACTTTGTCAAATGGCAAAATTATGATAGAATAAAGAAGCCATAAAAAAGGATTTGTCATGCCAAAAAAAATAATCAAGAAAACCGAAAAGGTAGCCGCGCCTTCCACATTAAGTAATTGGCTTTTTAACGCCCCGATGAAATTTACTGGGTTGTTCGTTGTCATTTTTGCCTTGGTGCTGGTACTGGCGAACTTGCTTTTCAGCGCAAAATCCATATATTCCTTTATCTGGGCACCGCGCTTTATATTCCTATTATTATCTATCGGCGGGGCATTCAGTCTTTACAAATTAATACGCTGGACGCCGGATGATAATTTGGATCAGAAAAGCTTTGCCATACTGAATATCACCCAAGGCGTATTATCAATAGCCTTGATGGCAGTGGCGGGATTGATCGCTTTGTCTGTCCATAATGGATCATTAAACCAGTTGATATTCCTGGGCGCGATCGCATTATTATTACTGATTTTCCTTTCCGCGATCTGGGTTCTGTTTCTGAAATCAATCTATTGCCGCGCGCGGATGCAAGGCGTTCCACGCTGGAAACTGCTGTGGTCCATACCGTTCGGTATCAGCTTGTTCTGGTACCCTGGCTTTTTGATTAAAGATGGAAAGAATAAAAATCAAGCCATCGGCATGAAATCAAAATTATTGAACAAGCTGGGCGACTGGATAGTGGCAAGCGGACGCAATACGATCATCGCTTTTTCGGCGATAATAATAGTAGATGCCCTGGTAATGATGAACAGCATAAGAATGGCTGTCGGATTCGCGGTCGTATCCTTGATATTGATGCTGGGCTTTGTGATGTGGAAAAAGCTGCGTGATAATGTCGGCACTTGGTATGCCACCTTTGCAGTCGCGCTGAATATCGGGGTAATAGTCGCGCTGATTTGGTCAGCGGCGATGACACCAAAACCAAAAGTGCAAGTACTTCAAGAGCAAATAACAATCACTGAAACCACAAATAACGAATGAATGGATTAATGATCTTTCTTGGGATTTTATTCCTGCTGTTTGTCGGGCGGGCGATCTTCGTACCTTTGTTGATTGCGGGATTTTTGTGGTATTTGATAAACGCGATTTCGGCTTATTACAGAAAAATCATGCCGTTCAGCAGAGAATGCAAGCTAACAAAATTTTCCAGCGTTATGTCGCCATTAACTTGCCGTCTTTTTGACGGGCTGGCGCTTTTATTGTCTTTCGCAACTATCGGCGGACTGGTCTATGCCTTTATTACCCAAATTCGCCCGATGGCGGTGCAGTTAAGCGCTCGCTTGCCTGAAATCCAGTTTCAGATTCATCTGCTGCTGAATTATCTTTCAAATTCGTTTGGTTTTACAATAAACCCTGATCACTTGCCAGACTTTACAACCATCGCTGCATCGATCGGATCCAGCGCTGCGGGCGCGACGATGGTCTTGGGATTAGTTCTGATCTATATCTTGTTTATGTTTATAGAGCAAAGTACATTCGGTAAAAAGCTGTCATCATTATTCCCAGAGAAAAAACAGTTTAATAAAATGCGCTTTATCCTGAACAGCATCGACGAGAATATGAAAAAATACATGTTTATGAAAACATTTATCTCGGCGGCGACTGCGATATGCTCTTATCTGTGGTTAAGTTATATGAATGTAGAATTCGCAAGCGTCTGGGCGTTTATCATATTCATAATGAATTATATACCGACATTCGGATCTATCATAGCGGTCACATTACCTATATTGTATTCGTTGGCTACCGCCAGCGCGCTGAACACTCCGATATTGGTTGCAACAGGTTTAATAACTCTGCAAATAGTATTTTCCAATTTGTTGGAACCGAGGCTGACGGGAAGAACATTAAACCTGTCGACATTGGCAATTCTGGTGAACTTGGTATTTTGGGGAATGTTGTGGGGCGCGGCGGGGGCGTTCTTCAGTGTGCCTTTGCTGGTTGGAACATTTATAATCACGGCGCAGTTCGACAGAACCAGATGGATAGCAGTGCTTCTTTCCGCCAACGGCGAAATTCCTGAAAAGGAAGGGGATTAAAGCCACCCACGTTTTTTCTTGCCGGTCGAGCCCGCAAATTCTTCCAAAGCTTTTTTTTGCTTATCCGTTAACTTCGTCGGAATTTCTGTTGCAATTTCGATATACAGGTCGCCGGACGGCATTCCGCGGCCGCGAACCCGTAGTCTTTCACCAATCTGGGTTCCTGCCGGAATCTTTACGCTAATTTTTTTGTCATCGATTGTTTCGACTTCGATTTCTCCACCCAGCGCAAGGGTCGCAAACGGAATGGCTTTGCGCATTAATAAATCTTCACCGAATCGTTCGAATCTTTGGTCCGGTTGAATATGAATATCTACATAGAAATCACCCGTTGGTCCGCCCAGAATACCAGCCTCGCCCTGTCCGCGTAAACGCAAACGAGTGCCGTCAGAGACACCCGCTGGAATTTCAACTTTGATTTCGCGGCGCTTGCCAACAACGCCCAGTCCTTCGCAAGCCTGACATTTTTTTGAAATCTTGCGCCCCAGTCCTTGGCAGTCGGGACATACGGATTCAGATAAGAATAATCCACGACGAGAACGCACAGTGCCGCCGCCACGGCAAGTTTTGCAAATGGGTGCTTCCTTGGCGTCCGCGGTGCCATGTCCACCGCACTTTTCGCACGCGACATTAGTTGTGAATTTAATTGTTTCCATCTTTCCGAAATAAGCATCGCGCAATGAAATCACAACATCATGCAACAAATCACGTCCAGCATGCGAAGCCTCGGCGCGAGCGCCACGTGCGCCGCCGCCCATACCGAAATCATCCATTCCACCGGCAAACCCGAAAGACTTCATTGCCTCGCGCAGGATATCTTCCATATTCCCGCCGCCCATGTTGAAGTGGAATTCTCCGCCGCCCATATTTCCGAATGGGTTTCCGCCAGCAGACGCACCATTGCCCCCGGCAAACGCGGCAGAGCCGAATTGATCGTATGCGGCGCGCTTTTGCGGATCTTTTAGAATCTCGAAAGCGTTATTAACTTCTTTGAATTTTTCTTCTGCAGATTTGTCGCCGGGATTTTTATCAGGATGATATTTCATAACCAGCTTGTGATAAGCCTTTTTAATATCCGCCTCATTGGCATCTTTTGCAACGCCCAGAATTTCATAAGGATTTTTATTCATGGTGTCCTAGAATATAATGAAGTGCAGGTAAAAATCAAGCCCCATCAAAAATCCCGCCGATTGGCGGGATTTTTTATTTTTTTCTTCCGAATAAGTTTTTAAAGTTCAAACCAAAACGATTTTTCTTAATTTTTTCCACTTTTGCAATCGTTTCTTCAGGTTTTACGGAAGATACAACTTCTGGCGTAGTTTTCGGGGTATTGTTTGTGACAGCTGTTCCGGTTACATTGGGGCTTTTACCGCGATAGTCGCCTGTTAATTTTCCAGTAAGTTTTATACCCAAACCATTGGCAATATATTTAAAAGCATCACCAACCGTACTGATTCTTTCTTGCACATCTTCAGGAATCTTTAATTTAAATTCATGTTCAAATACCATCAAAAGCTCTACTGTATCCAAAGAATCCGCCCCCAGATCATTTACGAAGCTTTTATCAAGATCAACTTCTTTTTCATCCCGATTAAGTTTATCGCATGTTATTGCCTTGATTTTTTCATACAGCGTATTCTCGTTTAATTCGACGATTGCTTTTGTGTTATTTTGCATATTTTTTCCTTTTTTGTCTCGATTCGGATGGATAATAGCATTATAAATTTATTTGTCCATAATTTTTGTCAAAGAATAAAAATCCCCTCTGCAGGGGATTTGTGTCGGATAATAAACGGCAAGTAAAAACGAATACTAATCTTCACCCATTTGTTTGCCATAATTAAAACAGCTCTGTTGTTTTAATGCTTTAATGGCGGCCAGATTTTTGTGGTATTCGCCCCAATACTTCATTGATAATTCGCGGCTTACGTCATCTTCGCAATGCGCATTAAAATTCCAAGAGGCTTCCTTTCTCTGTTCTTTTATCGCATTGGCGAGCTTAATTTCATAAACAGCGATGGTTATGCCCGCGCTTACAATAAAGGTTGTGCCATAAGTGATAACATTTTTCGCCCACTTCGGAGCATTTTGCCAGACTTTCATTTTAATATCCTTGTTTCGATTCGGATGGACTATAACATAATAACATTATTTGTCAATTATTTTGTCAAGCGGTTATATCAAGCCACTTGAAATCTTTTTTATTTTCAGCTACCCTGCCCGCCGTGGCACCAAAAACCTCTAACTCTTATAATGCGTCTGATATCCAAGTCCTTGAAGGGCTGGAGCCTGTACGTCTGCGCCCCGGAATGTATATCGGCGGCACAGATGAAAAGGCTTGGCACCACTTGCCGACCGAAATTCTGGATAATGCGGTGGACGAAGCCGTTGCCGGCTTTGCCAAGAAAATCACAGTCAGTTTAATAGATAACAAGACAATAGAAATTTCTGACGACGGTCGCGGTGCCCCGATTGATGAACATCCTAAATATCCGGGCAAATCCGCGCTGGAAATCATATTCGCAATGCTGCATTCCGGCGGCAAATTCGACAATAATGTTTATAAGACATCGGGCGGTTTGCATGGCGTCGGTGCCGCGGTTGTTAATGCCTTGGCGGCGCATACAATTGTACGTGTGGCGCGCGATGGATATTTTTGGACCCAGGAATTTTCCCGCGGGAAGACTATTTCACCATTAATAAAGGGTGAAGCTACCAAGGAGCATGGCACAACCGTGCGCTTTACCTTGGACGATCAGATTTTCGGCGCCGCGGCCGCATTCAAGCCGGTAAAGATTTATCGTATGGCACGAGCAAAGGCTTTCTTGACACGCGGCGTAAAGATTGAATGGAAATGCGACACGTCGTTATTGACCGAAGACATGAACCTGCCCGCGACTGAAACTTTCTATTATCCGAACGGGGTTGCAGACTTTCTGGAACAAAAAACCGCGACAAAGCCGCGCCTGCTGCCAAAGCTTTTCAGCGGAACGGTAGAATTCCCGGACGATTCGGGACGTGTAGAATGGGCATTAACAGTTTTGACCGATGAAAATGGCGCAGCGTCTGATGATGGATTCTTTGCCAGTTATTGCAACACCATCGCGACAATTGACGGCGGCACACACGAATCGGGTTTTCGCACCGCAATTACAAAAGGTTTGAAGAATTACGGCGAAAAAATTAATAACAAGTCTGCTGCATTAATCACCGCCGATGATGTATTCGATTCGGCCTGCGCCATTGTCAGCGTATTCTATAAGACTCCGCAGTTCCTGGGTCAGACAAAAGAAAAGCTGTCTAATCCCGAAGTTGCGCGATATGTGGAAAAAGCTCTTTCCGATCCATGGGAAATGTTTTTGGCATCTGACCCGAAAACTGCGACCGCGTTGTTGGAGTTCGTAAATAATCTGGCGGCGGCGCGTATCAAAACAAAACAGGTCAAAGATATCGCGCGCAAAACGCCAACAAAGCGCGCGCGCATGCCGCATAAACTAGCAGATTGTGGCAAGCACGGAGTTGCGGGAACGGAACTGTTTATAGTCGAAGGTGAATCTGCGGGCGGCACCGCAAAGCAAGCGCGCGATCGCGCAATCCAAGCAATTATGCCCCTTCGCGGAAAAGTCTTGAATGTAATTTCTAATTCGTCTGAAAAATTGGCCGATAATAAAGAGATGAACGAGTTAATCGATGTTATCGGCGCGGGCACTGCGAAAGACTGGGACGAATCGAAATTGCGCTATGAAAAAATTATTATCATGACCGATGCGGACGTTGATGGCAGCCACATAGCCTCCCTGCTGATGGCGAATTTCTATAATATTATGCCACAGCTAATTCATAACGGACACCTGTACCTGTCCTGCCCCCCATTATATAAAGTCACTGCAGGAACCGAATCGATTTATGTTGATAGTGATGAAGAATTGGAAGCATTACGCACCGGGAAATTCAAAGGCAAAAAGGTAGAAATCAGCCGGTTCAAAGGACTTGGTGAAATGATGCCAAATCAGTTGAAAGAAACCACAATGAATCCAAAGACACGCCGCTTGATACGTGTGGAATTGCCGCCAAAAACGGAGGAAGGCGCGGAAGACGCGGAAAAAACGCGCACCCTGGTTTCGGAATTAATGGGCAAAAAGCCAGAGTTCCGATTTAAGTTCATAACCGAACATGCAAAGTTTGTGAAAGATTTAGATATATAAAAAATCCCGCTTTCGCGGGATTTTTTAATTAGCACCAAGAACCATAAGAAGTCGGGCAGCCGCTGCGCAGATAAACGCGTTTCACAGTGCGGACGGTCGGTTCGGAATAAACAGTCTTCGTGGCCGGTTTTGCCGTCAGCTCGGCGCAAGCGGTGTTTGGATGAACAGTGCGAGATTTTTCATTGACGTTCTTTTTCGCAACAACGCCATATTCGCTGGTTGTTACGACACAATCATCATAGCTCTGAACATATTTTTCAGACTTGGAATAGTGAGTATGAGAGCAGCCTGCCAGCAAAGCGATAACAGACAAAGCCAAAATTGATTTTTTCATGAGTAATTCCTTTTTTGGTAATTGACAAAATAGTAGAACATAATTTTCCATTGTCAAGGTTTTATTTTCAGCTGCTTTTATGATATAATTACATTTATGAAGTACAAAAAATTTGGCCTTGTGGGTACTGAAAAAATGCTGAAATCCGCGCTTTTGGGCGGGTACGCCATTCCGGCATTCAATTTTTATAATATGGAAAGCCTGCAATCGATTATGGTGGCTGCATCCCAAGCACGCAGCCCTGTGATACTTGGGATCAGCGAATCGGCCTTGAAATATATTGGCGGCGAATTGCTGATGGGAATGATTTTGGGGGCAAAGTTGGACGGCAAACAAATCGCATTACACCTTGATCATGGGCATACATATGAAAGCTGCAAGGAGGCGATTAATCTGGGATTTTCCAGCGTGATGATTGACGGCAGCGCCCTGCCCTTTGAAGAAAATATCAAATTAACAAAACGCGTCGTAACATATGCGCATAAATATGGCGTCAGTGTAGAGGCCGAGCTAGGCGCGCTGGCCGGCATAGAAGATGATGTTCATGCGGATGAAACCGTTTATACAAATCCTGATGATGTTGTGAAATTCGTCCGCAAAACAGGCTGTGATTCCTTGGCGGTTGCAATTGGCACCAGTCATGGGGCTTATAAAAGACATAATGAATCGGAAGAATTGCGTTTCGATATTCTGAAAAAAATTGCAAAACTTCTGCCGGATTTTCCGCTGGTCTTGCATGGCGCTTCAACAATTCCACAAGAGTTTATATCCGAAATAAATGCAAATGGTGGAAAGATAAAGGGCGCGATGGGCATTCCGGCCGAGCAAATTCGCAAAGCGGTTAGGCTGAATATATGCAAAGTGAATATCGATTCGGACGCGCGTTTGGCATGGATGGCCGCCGTGCGGACACAGCTGGGCAAGGTCCCCAGCGATTTTGACCCACGCAAACCACTTGGCGCAGCCCGCGAAAAAATGACACAGCTTTATGTGGACGAAATAAAAGATATCATGCGTAGCACGAATAAAGTTTAACCTCTCTTTTCCTCTTGCCCTTGCAGAGCAGTCTATAATATCATCAATACAAAGGCGGAGGAAAAAATGTCCATAAAAATCAAAGTTTTCACAGGTTTTATTTTTTTCATGTTGCTGTCTGTTCCTGCCCGTGCGAATAACTGGTGTCAAAAGCCGTATGGGGGCGTAGAACCATGTCCCAAGAATATTGTCCCAACTGATTGGGTGCGGTGCGGAACCTTCAACGGAGAATTCATATGGTGCCATCCGTCCGCAAGCGATGATGATAAAACCAGCGATAACGCGAAAAAGACGAGGCCGTTCTATGCCGGATTTTCATTGGGAAAAACCATACAGATCAACGGCGGGATGAAGGCGAATTATACGGATCAGCATTGGGCATGGATAGCGCCCGGATCATTCAAAAAATCGGAGTTCCAAGACGATGGCGCAACGGCGATTCAGTTCTCGATCGGCGCGGAGATAACCGATTATCTTCGTGTTGATGTTTCACACCTGCGATACTTCAATATATTCATGCCGAGAACGGTTATGACGGCAGAACACTGGTGGGCCGATGGTTATATTCCGGTTCGGTTAATAGGCGGAGATGTTTCAAGCAATGCGAACATGGTCAATGTTTATTATAATTTGGATCACATTATCCAATACTTGCAGAATGCCAAGTTGCGCCCGTATATCGGGGCCGGAATCGGTATAGGAAAAAATACTATTTCGGATTATGTAGTCCATGACGGGAATTTTTATAGAATGCCGGGCGTAGAAGGCACTACTCCGTCGCCTGGAACAGTAACTGCAATAACCGATATTTTTGCGCGTCATTTGGGTAAGTCGACTAAAAATACGGTCTACATGTTTGAAGGCGGGGCCACATATAGTTTGGATGAAAGATTATTGTTGGACTTTTTCGTTCGCTGGGCGAATCTGGGACGTGTGGAAACCAGCGGCATATTCTTGTCTCAAACCGAGTACATAGCAACAGGAACAGAGCAAATTCCCCTTCCTGGCTCGGAAAAGCCGGCCGATGGCACCGGCAGACAGCATTTGCCGGACTGGCGAGAAAGTGGAACTTTAAACATTGTAGATATTGGTCTGCGACTTAGATTGCTATTTTAGAGTTATAAAATCCCCTTGAAAGATTCGACGATTATTTTTTTCGCTTTCGGCAAATTGGCAAAAATTTTCATACCAGCAGACAAGTCATGTCCACCACCGCCAAAGCTTTCTGCAATTTCCCTGACCGAGATTTTTCCCGACCGCAAAGAAACCCTGATTTCTTCCGGATGTGCTTCCTTTAAAATGGCGATACATTCCACGCCCCTGATTCGACGCAGGAACAAGACGATTTCCGTCTCACCCGAATCTAGATTTTTATAAAGCGCCTTTGGAATACTTGCCACAGCCAACTGTCCGTTATAAAAGAACTCCGCGTCTGCCAAAACCTCTGCCTGGGCCATTATGTCGCCGCGTGTTGCAACTTTCAATCCTTCGGAAATACTGCGAGGCTTGGCGCCCAAATCGACCAAAGCCGCTGCAATTAACAGGGGCTTGCTGTCATCTATAAAAGAAAATCCCTGGGCGTCGGTATAAATCCCAGAGTAAAGGCACGTAGCGGCATCAGCATTGATCTTCCATTTTGCAGCATGGGCGATCTCATAAATTATTTCGCACACGGATGAAGCATCGGTATCGACAATATCGACATCCGCCAAAAGATCCATAGTCTTATGATGGTCGATTTTTATTGTATTCGTCGCGGAATCAAAGAATTTTTGCTGCATCGAATCTAGCTGAACAAAGGAGCCGGTATCCGAAATAATAACCAAATCGTATTTCTTGTCCGGCAATTTTTCGGCATATACAAAATCCATGCGCCCGGGTAAGAAATCATAGCTTATCGGTAAATTTCCATCATAAATGATGTCAGCGGTCTTGCCGAAATTGTCAGCGATTAAATGACGCAATCCCAATACAGAGGCCAACGAGTCGCCATCAGGATTTTTATGCCCAAAAATCAGAATGGACTTTGCGGCTGTGATCTTCCGAACCAATAAATCAATCTTTTCTTTACTCATCGCTTTACCTTTTTAATCATGGAAATAGCATCTTGAAGTATTATCGCAGCCGCATGTTTATCAAGAAGTTTTGCGCGGGGGTTCCTTTCGTTCGCTTCCCAGCTGGTGAATTTTTCGTCGATGAATCCTATTGGCGTTGCCACTGTTACCGCCAATTTTTCAGCGAAGTTCCGCACTTGCCGCGTGGTATCCGAATCGGTTCCGTCTTCGTGCGTCGGCAAGCCCAGGATAATGCCAACAATTTTTTCGGCAACAACGATTTCAACAATCTGCTCCATAACATCTTTGCTTAATATATTTGCGCGCGGGAATGCGAAATCCTGCAGGTCGTCGGATACAGCCAGCCCCATCCGCTTTGACCCCCAATCTATGCCCAAAAGGCGCCCCCCATGGGACGGCAAAGACGCTACAAAATCCTTGAATTCTGGCAATATCATAGTATGATTATAGCCATAATTCCGCAAATAGCAAACATGGAACGCAACAATGTCATTCACAAAAGCACAGCTTCAAAAATTCGCCCATCTTATCAGGATAGAAATCGAGGATGAAAAACTTGCAGAGATGAAAGTTGATTCAATCATAGATTGGATTGATAAATTGCAAAAAATAGATACAAAGGGTGTTCGGCCGATGCTGACGCCGGTGGAACATGCCCTGCCCCTGCGCGAAGATGTGGTAACGGATGGGAATATGCGTGATGCGGTGCTGGCGAACATCCCGGATGACGCGGGCAAAAGCCGTGGATATTTCGCCGTGCCGAAAGTCATTGACGAGTGAGAGAGGCAACCTCAAAGAGCGTAAAATGAAAATAGTATATTTAAAAACTGAAGATATTTCGAACACCGACTATTTATTGGACTTTGCCACGGATGAACAATTTAATCGGTTGGTCAGAATAGCATCTATTCTGCACAATATGCCTGCTTTTTTAAAGCCCCGCTGCTGCATGCGATATTTCGATATTTCCATCAAAGGAGATTTTTTGAAGTTAAGCCCGTCATTTAATTCCCTAAAAATATCTCATTGCGGTATGGATCTATCTAACAATAACCATTTCTTTTTAAGTGCCTGTATTAATAAATTATTGGCTGGGGAGTGTAAATGTCCGGTTATGGCATATAATATCGGCGCGATTTTATTCCCGGATAAATATAAATTCGCCGTCATGGAAAACCATGAGCGTTCGAAACGCAAACTCAAAATCGCCCTGCGGGATTTATCGCCCCAGAACAAACTGCGTGATGCAAGTTAAAAGGATGTAAAATGAAAGTTCCAGTAACGCCCTTGAATACCGACGCTCTTACAAAGATTGATAAATCCGAACTTACACAATTTGACGAGAAACAGTTCGATGAAATCGCAGAACGTGCGAGAAAAGCTTTGGGGTCAAAACCAATCATCCCAGGATCAAAGCCCATAAAGCAGATTAACATCGCACCGGCTCATGTAAAAGAATTATCTTCTGAACCATTTATCCAAGAAATAGTTGCTGACTTCCTTAAAAACGGAGATATAGAATCGGTAAAACAAATTTTGATGCGCCAGGATCTTTCAACATTGGACACTCATCGCGATGCAATATTAATTGCTATGAAGTACGCGTTTACTAATTACATGCCGAAAACATCATTTAAAAAAGCAATTAAATCTATTTTTTGGGCACCTGAAAATCCTCATTGCAAGGTTTTCAACTCTCGCATTGGCGTGCATGAGAAATATATGATTTTTATGGATATTCTTCACAAAGAAATCATGATGCCAAAAAGGCAGCAACTTCATAATGAAAAGCTTGATGAAGTGTATCGTAACGCATTTGCCGGGGGACGTGAAAGAATTGCTAAAAAAGTCATTGAAACTATCAGCAGTATTGTTAAAGAAGCCCGTAAAGCCGGCAAATCGGATGAACAAATAAAGAAAGTTTTGGCAACGTTCCCAAATCACATGATAGACACAATAATGCTTTCAATGAATTTGCAAGAGGCTGCTTTCAAAGGAAATCCAATCGACATACTGTTACAAAAATTTGATATTGAAAAAGTTAAAACCAACGCCTTACGGGCAAACAATACTAATAAGAAAAAGAAATAAAAGATTTGCCATGATTGACCTTACCCTTACCCAAGCACTGCAAAAACTCCGCGCGAAAGAAATTACCGCGACAGAGTTGACCCGCGCTTATCTCGACCGAATTGAAAAATTCGGAAAGGAGCTTAATTGCTATATCACCGTAACACCAGAGCGCGCATTGGCGGACGCTGCGGAAAGCGACCGGCGATATGCGAATGGCACTGCGCGTCCGCTAGAAGGAATTCCGATTGGGATGAAAGACTTGTTTGCGACCAAGGGAATCCGCACTACGGCCGCATCACGCATGCTGGAAAATTTTATCCCAGAATATGAATCAACAGTTTCACAAAAACTGGCGGATGCAGGATGCGTATTATTGGGCAAGCTTAATCTGGATGAATTTGCAATGGGTCAGACGGGCGCGACAAGTTATTTTGGTCCGGCGATAAGTCCTTATCAGCGTGAGCGTCGCTTAACCCCAGGCGGAAGTTCCAGCGGCACAATGTCTTCGGTCGCGGGCGGACTTGCCTTGGTCGCGACCAGCACGGATTCCGGCGGTTCCGGCCGATTTCCAGCGTCTATCACGGGCTTGGTTTGTATGAAGCCTACCTATGGAATATGTTCGCGGTTTGGTTGTATCGCATTTGCCAGCAGCCTCGATACCCCCAGTTCGGTCGGGCGTACAGTGGATGACGCCGCGCTGATGTTAAGCGCAATGGCCGGCCACGATCCAAAGGAATCTACCAGCGCACCGCAAGCAGATGAAATCGCATCTTCGCTGACTGAAACCTTGACGCCGCTTCCATTAACCGGGCTTAAAATCGGAATCGTGAAAGAATTCGAGAATGCCGAAATATCTGCTGATATGAAATCGACACAAGAAAAACATATCGAAAATTTGAAAGCCGGCGGCGCGGAAATAATTGAAATTTCAATTCCAAATATCCTGGATGCTTTGGCAGTATATTATATTATCGCGCCGGCAGAAGCCGGCAGTAACCTCGCCCGTTATGATGGGATGCGATATGGTTTGCGGGTAGATGGTAAAGACCTAATTGATACTTACAAGAAAACCCGCGCGGCTGGATTTGGCGAAGAAGTTCAGCGCCGAATGGTTATTGGCACTGCAGTGCTGTCATCCGAATCGTACGAAGTATACTTTATGCAGGCCGCGCGCATTCGCCGTATGATTGACAATGCGTTTTCCGCAGCATTTGAAAAATGCGATCTTATTGTCTGCCCTGCGGCGGCGGGTACGGCATTCCCCCAATCAGATAAATTAACTCCGCTGGAATCATATGCTTTGGATTTGTTTGCTGTTCCAATGAATCTAGCAGGATTGCCTGCATGCAGTGTTCCCGCAGGACGCGCAGAGAATGGCTTGCCATTGGGACTGCAAACCGTAGGCCGCAGATTTGATGACAAGCGCGTGCTACAATTGGCGAAACATATCGAAGCCTTTGCCGCCCTGGACAACAGGCCGACAACAATAATGGGTGAATAAAATGCGATCTCTTCTAGAAACACAAATCTTAACCCCGGGAATCATAGGCGCGTTGTCTGCGAAATCAACAGATGAGTTCATGAATCTGGCTGGCACGTACTTTAGCGCGAAATATTCCCAAAATCATAACATGGGATACAGACTGGCGCATTTGCCTGAAAACAGAGTAAACGAATGGTTGCAAACAGATTTGCTTTCTAAAGACAACCAATGGCGCAATACAATAATCGATACTGCAAAGCAGTTGAAAGACATGGGCGCAGATTTCATCAACCTTACCCCTAACTTGCCGCATATCTATGCGGACGAGGTTGAATATAAAGTTGGCCTTCCTGTATTGAATGCCGCAACGGTCACGGCAGAGACCGCTAAAAAAGACGACAATAAAACCGTGGGTTTGCTGGCTACTAAAAAAATAATGACTTGGGATTTTTTCAAGGACAAGCTCAAAGCCTGGGGCGTAAATGTAATCGTGCCCAGCGATGAAGATATAGAGCTTATGAACAAAATCATATTAACCGAATTAAAGTTGGGAAAAATAAATTCTAACTCCAGGGACGAGTTTATCAGGATTGTTTCCAGATTAATGCATGCTGGCGCCAAAGGGGTCGTTTATGGCTGTGGAGAGGTAAAAAAACTGATCCCACCAAATTGCAAGGTAGATGAAAATAAAGAATTTCAATATCTGTATACCTTGCCCAGCTTTATCGATTTCCGAGATTCAAAGGCTATCAAAGTATACGATGCCACAACACTCCATGCCCGTAAGATGGTGGATATCGCATGCAACGGTTGGGATAAAACAAGGAGCGTTGCATGACAGAAATGCTGGATGTTTATGACGCAAACCGTCGACATATTGGCACTGCGGACAGAAATGTAGTGCACGCGATGGGCCTGTGGCATAAGACTGTTCATTGTTGGCTGGTCTGGAACGGAAAGCTGTTATTTCAGCGGCGATCCCGCAAATTGGACAGCAACCCAGGTAAATTATATACAACTGCCAGCGGGCATGTCTCCGCCGGTGAAAGTTTAGAAGACGCTTTCCGCCGTGAAATTGCACAAGAAATCGGTGTTAAAGCAGATAATCCGAAACACCTTTATGAAACTGTATGGATTGGTGACTTTACAAAAACTGATGGCAAGCCATTCCTTGATCGAGTATTTGCGAATGTCTATTACGCGTCTTATGCGGGGGAATTATCAGACTTTAAATTCACTGACGGAGAAGTGGACAGCATAGTTGCAATAGACCTGGAAGAATTTATCGCGTTTGCCCGTAAGCCTATTGGTTCAATTCCAGCATTGGAATTCGATGGTCGCGAGATACAGAACATCACGGTCGGCGGACAAGACTTCACGCTCGTCGGAGACGAAGACATCTATAACAAATACGGCCAAAAGGCAGAGCAAATATTAATGGGACTGACAAAAGAATAAATCATGCTTATATTGGAACAATTTTATGACTTAAAACAGGCAGCAACACTTGCGCGCGACCGCGATCAACAGCTTGTTTGGGTTCAGAACGACCGTGGCGCGGATGAAGCTTTTGCAAAAAAGATTTATGAATATTTAAATCATTTGGCCAGCAAAGATGATCATGCAAATTTCCGGCCGGTGCATATAGGCTGTAAGAAAGACTACTTCAAAGAAAAAGATAATTACGGAATTAAAGGATATGGCTGGCAAGATATAATTTTGAAAGCATTTAAAATTTATGAAGCCTTTCCGAACGACCTCCATATATTAATCGGAGGTTCCGGTATCAAAACAGCATATGCGAATAAGCATTCCGACGATTTGCTTGCAGAAAGCCCGGTGTCGAAGAAACAGTGCAGATTATTACGAGAATTAAACGGATTCCAGATATTGATAATATCGACGGATTTCTTTCCTGGGCCGTTTCAGCAGAAAAAGGCCGCAAAAGCTGCGCAGGCCTTCGTGGAAAGCAAAAAACAAGAAACCCTTTGGTTTGGCGCAACGCATAAAAACTTTTTCGAAAATTTAAGAGGGGTAAAATAAAATGGCCTATAAAAAACCGCTACTTGTTTGGCTTGCCGGATTTTGTTACGACCATAATCGTGATACTAAATTTCGCACGGAGTTGGTGAATGCCTTGGACGTGCACTTGTTGAATATCGACGCGCCACATCCGGGCAGCCGGCCGCGCGGCGGATTTATGTGGCATGATGTCCCGGTGGCTGAAAACGGCGTTTATAAAGCCACGCCAGCAGCCATAAAGAAAGCGTTGGCAGAGCTGCCAGCATCCGCGCAGCATATAATCCAGGAAACGAAAAAAGAATTAAAACGTCTGAATCTTGATTGGTCCGATGTTATTTTCGCGGGTCATTCCCAAGGCGCGGATCAAGCGGCGCGCATGGCCTTGCAGCATCAGCCTGTTAAGTGCGTGATATCTCTTTGCGGTCAAGACCCAGCGTTCCTGATTCAGCGGGATATAAAATTCACCGGCACCCCTATAATCTGGGTTGCGGGAATTGGCGACTGTATTTTGCCGAAAGAATATGCCGATTGCTATAAAGTCTATGCGGCGGCGGGCGTCAGGATAAAATATCTAGAGGCTGAATGTCGCGTAAACGGGCACGACTATCCTTACGAAAGCATAATTCCGGAAATCGTGAAAAAATATAAAGAAATAAAGGCGGGGAAATAATGACATACATAATCAAAGGCAAAACAGGTGACTGGGAATTGGTTATTGGGCTGGAAACCCATATCGAAGTTCTGTCGCATTCGAAATTATTCAGCGGCGCGTCTGCCGACTATAACCCGACTGTTGCGCCAAATACCCAGGTTTCATTTGTTGATGCCGCGATGCCGGGAATGCTGCCCACGCTTAATCGCGAATGCGTAAACCAAGCAATTCGGTTTGGCTTGGCAATCAATGCAGAAATTTCCAAGCGTAGTATCTTTGCGCGCAAGCAGTATTTTTACCCCGACCTGCCCCAAGGCTATCAGATTTCCCAGCCAGCAGAAGAACCGCCAGTTGTCGGTCGCGGATGGCTCGAAATCGAATCAGATAACGGCAGCGTGAAAAAAATCTTGATTGAACGCGCGCATATGGAACAAGACGCAGGAAAAAGTTTTCATGACAAACATCCAAATAAAACTTTTGTGGACTTAAACCGCAGCGGTGTCTGCTTACTTGAAATCGTGACATTCCTGGATATAAAGAATCCTGAAAATAATTCCTATATAACCTCCCCGGACGAAGCGGAGCGCTATCTGCGTCAAATTCGTGAAATTGCTCGCGCAACTGGTGTCAGCAATGCAAATATGGAAGAAGGTTCTATGCGCGCCGATGTGAATGTATCGGTTCGTAAGGTCGGCGAAACAGGATTCCGCACCCGTACTGAAACCAAGAACATGGTCAGCTTTAAATTTATTAAAACTGCAATTGAGTTCGAAGCCCGTCGTCAAATCGAAATTTATGAATCGGGCGACGAAGTTTCCCAAGATACGATGCGCTTTAACCAAGATCGCGGCACAACCAGCGTTATGCGGTCGAAAGAAGACGCGCTGGATTATCGTTATTTCCCAGATCCGGACTTACTGCCATTAATTATTACGGACGATCAGATAGAAAAAATCCGAGAGACAATGCCTGAACTGCCGGCCGCAAAGCGTGCGCGGTATATGGGCGAATTGGGCCTGAATGCATATGATGCCGCGCGACTTACCGAATCGGTCGAGGTCTCCAAATGGTTTGAATCCGCGGTTGGGGACAAACCTGCCCGCGCAAAGCCTGTGGCAAATTGGATGATAAGCGAACTGTTTGCTCATCCAGAATTTGAAATGAAACCGGCCGACCTGTCGGAACTCGTCGACATGATTGCCGCGGCAGAGATTAATGGAAAACAAGCAAAAGACATCTTTATCAAGATGTTAGATGGCGAAAAAGGCAACCCGAAAGAAATCGCAGACCGATTCGGCATGAAGCAAATCACGGATACCGGCGCGATTGAAAAAGCAGTCGCAGAGGTCTTGGCCGCAAACGCCGCCCAGGTCGCAGAATATAAGTCCGGCAAGACAGGCATGCTGGGATTCTTTGTCGGCGCGGTTATGAAAGCGACTGGCGGCAAAGCCAACCCTGCGGCGGTGAATGAGATTTTGAAAGAAAAACTAATTTAACCAGAGGGACAAGCGAGAGAGAAGCAACCCAAAAGGAATAAACATGGCAAGGGCAACAAATCAAAAAAGAAAAGCCTTGGAAAGAATTAGACGACAAGAGAAAAAAGGAACCTTGAAAAATAATAAAGGCAACAATCAAACACAACCGTATTCCCGGATCTCGGGTAATAACTCCCAACAAAATTTAAGTTATGAAGACTTTAAATTGTTGAGGGATCAGCCAGAAAAGTTCTTTGCAAAACACTGGGGTGACTTTTCCGAGAAATTTTATACCAATTCTAGCCTTTATGCGGTTTCCGAAGGATTTTCGAGATATATACAATCTATCGCAAATACCAGTTACAGCGTTACGCGATTGAACCAGTTCGTAGCCGAAAAACTGGGGCGGCGCAGATAGATGCCAACCTTTTATATCAAAACTTTTGGTTGTCAGATGAATGTCTATGACGGACAACGGATCGTGTCCATGCTGTGTGGGCGCGGCCTGATACAGACCGAAAACGTTGCCACGGCTGACCTGATTATTCTTAATACTTGCGCCGTTCGCGAAAAAGCCAGCAACAAAGTCTTTTCGGAATTGGGGCGTATCCGCGATCGGAAAAAACCTGATGCTTTGTTCGGCATAGTCGGCTGTGTCGCGCGCGAAGAAGGCGCAAATGCTTTCCGCCGGATTCCCGAATTAAACTTTGTTCTGGGGCCGCAGAGCTATCACAAGTTGCCGGAAATTTTGGATAACCCTGATGCACGCTTGCTGAATGTGGACTTAAGCGGGCTTGAAAAATTCGATGCCCTGCCCCCCAGTACCGAATCGCCAGCGGTTGCATATATTCCTATTCAAGAAGGCTGTGACCATTGCTGCACTTATTGCATAGTCCCATACACCCGCGGCCGGGAATTATCACGCGACTTCGATGATGTTATGCGCGACGTCCTTGACGCCGCCGACAATGGTGCGATCGAGATTTGCTTTCTGGGGCAAAATGTTAACGGATATAAAAACTCACTGGCAAATCTTATCCGGGAAACGGCAAAAATTGATTCGATCAAACGAATCAGATTCACATCCAGCTATCCCACTGAAATGTCTGATGACTTGATTGCGTTATTCGGAACAGAGCCCAAACTTTTGCCATTTTTAAACATGCCTATACAAAGCGGGTCGCCTGATGTATTGACAAGAATGAATCGCCCGTATAACCTGGATCTATATATAGATATTGTTAATAAGCTGCGGTCTGTGCGACCGGACATTCAAATCTCCAGCGATTTTATCGTCGGCTTTCCTGGGGAAACGGATAGCGATTTCGAAATGACTTGCGATATCGCGCAAAAGATCGGATATATAAATTCCTACAGCTTTAAATACAGCCCCCGTCCGCATACGGCCGCCGCGCTGATGAAAGACCAGATTCCTGAAAGCGTCAAAAAACAACGCTTAAAAATCCTGGATGACATCCTGACCGAAAACAATCGCCAGTTTAATGAAAGCTGTATTGGAAAAACAATGTCTTGCCTGGTCGAAGGCCCGGATAAAACCGGCCGTCATCTGCTGGCGCGGACGCCCTGGATGCAACAGGTGATCGTAAATGCAAGCACGAAAACTGCGCCCCTACAATCCATTCGGATCACCAACGCCAATAAATGTTCCCTTCGTGGTGAAATTGTTAAAACAGAACTTTGACCCCTGCCCCAAATTTATAAAACCAAGCTGATTCATATTCCAAGGCAGATGCCTCCAAGCCTACTGCTACATCATCGCCTTTGGAAAAGACTTCCATCCTCGCGCCGAATTGCATCCCATCGGATTCCATTAATCCGAACAACCCATAATCAGTGGTAATTCCGATGACAGATTCACGATAGCCGGCGCGACCACCGGCGCCGAAGGCAAAGTCAGATTCGGAACTATCCAGGACTTTTGCGGAAAATGCGCGGGCACGAACAATTGGCGTTGCATAAAATCCATTTAGCTCGAAAGCATTCGTCCCAACTTCCGCCGCGCCATAATATGCAAAGCCTGTGGGATTATAAACCTCTGCCTTGGCAGCATCATAAACTCCATCCGTGTCAAACTTCGCAAAACTGAACCCAGCCATTGCTTCCGCATACAGCAGTTTTCTGTTTATGGCTATGCGACCCGTGCCGCCATAAATCTTGCCACCGAAATCTTCAAGGCCATTATTCGAAAAACTTCCCGCGTGAAGTGAAAAACCAAAATTAAAACCATTATTTGAAAAGTCAGCCCCGATGCTGCCCATATAAAGCAATAAATCATTGCCGAAAATCGTCATCATATTACCAGAAATGCCATCAAGATTTCCAGTGCCCGCCATTTCGGATTTGACCATCAATTTTAACGGCTTCATCAAGTTCACAGGATTAAACGCCACGGAATCATTCATTATTCTGCCCAGCTCCGATTCGCTTTGCGCGGCATCCATCTTGGCCAATAACTTGCTGCTGGCGCCACGAGCGCGAGTGTTGTTCAGAAAATCACCGCGATTGTCATCGAATATCTTGGCGTAATCGGTTTCCCTGCTTACATGCAAAATTATATCTTCGTCTTGCCTTTCCGTCGAAATGAAAAACAGCCGACTTAAATTATTAGAATGCACCAACAAGGTGCCTTCGCCGGATACATTGCCCAACAGTATCTCGCCATCAGTCAACTTTGCGCTGCCCAGATCAAAAATTACTTCGCCGAAAAGTTCGATTGGAACATCTGCTTTTGTGCCAGGTTTGAAATTTATTAATGAATCCTTTAATACCAACTTGTCCATGTTGGAAGCAATCAAGTTCAAGCTGGGGAAATCCAATCCAGATACGCCATCGACCAAAACGGCGAATGAAGTGCCACCGTCGTCAGTAAACCGTGCCTCTGGTTTTACAACATTGACCGCATTTAGATCATCCGCGCCATTCACGACCAAAAACAAATTCGCCCCAGCCCCCAGCGATATATCGCCCAATATTACGCCGTTGTTTTTCAAGAATAAATTCTTTTGCGAGTATATGAAAATATCGCTGGAAATAGTTCCATGATTTTCAAGAGTTAACGAATCCGTGATATTTAAGTTTTGAACTTCAAGAGAAGCATTTTCTAAAACAATAGAATTTTCATAAAGATTGTGGCTTTCCCCGCCATAATATCCATCGAAAACTTCGGCATGAACGGAATGGCAAAACAGTGCCAATATAAATGCTGCTGATAGGATTTTATTCACTCTCCGCATGACGGGAATTCTATCCTTATGGAAAAATTCCTGCAAGAAAAATATAGTCAATACAATGAAATAAAATAAATATGAAAAAGGTGGTGGACGCGCAGGGGCTCGAACCCTGGACCTACTGATTAAGAGTCAGTTGCTCTACCAACTGAGCTACGCATCCAGCGCGGGCAATTATAGCTCAAAAACCAGAGCGCGCAAGATAAAAATTGACTTTTTTGCCGTTTTTTGATATAATTAGCCCTGAAAATGGTCGCCTTTGGCGGCTTTTTTTATATCAAAAAGGAATTCCAAAATGAACGAAATCTCTCCGCAAGACAAAGTTCTTGCAACAAATCTACTGCTGCGTCTGGTGGGCGAAGAAGTTTTAACCCCAATGGAAAAGCGCGACATTCTGCATGAAATCACCCATTTGCTGACCGGCTTTAATACCGCCGATATTGTGAACGATACAAATAACCGCCGCAGGCTGCTGCTGAAAAGAATCAATGAAAACGAGACTTATTCAGGCCTAGCGGGCGAAATCATAATGGATATGGATGCAAAAACCCTTCGAATTTTCGATGGGGAAACCACCGAGGGCATTTTGCTGGGCGCCAGCGCTTCATCTGAAATAGATGTCCAAGCCCTGCTCGCCAATTTAGACTATGTCATAGACAGCGGCACTGTTGGCAACAGCTGGTACCGGAAATATAAATCCGGCTGGATAGAGCAAGGAGGGAAAGCAATCGGCACCTCGACATCAAGCGGTGTTACGATTACTTTGCCGCGACAAATGAGCAGTACAAATTACACAGCCATATTCGATGGAAAACAACCAAGCCCCGTGTCGACCACCCAAATTGTCGCAAAAGAGCTTCTTTCCACACGTACAAGCAATACCCTAAATGTCGTAACACTGGCGGCATCGAATTATATAGCACTGGATATTGACTGGGTTGTATACGGTATGGCCGCGCAAGTCTAAAACTTAAACGTCCTAATATGTTTCCAAAGCCGCGCCAGCCCGCGCGGCTTTTTGCGCGCCCATGTAATACTTGCCAAAGTATCTTCATACATCAAACTTTGCACGCACATGGATTCGCAATAATCGAAATACAGGCGGTTATCATTTGTTATTTTAACGGGCGGCTTTTTCGGCAGTTTGTCCAAGGTTTTTAAAATTTCCGAAATCCGAACTGATAACTTATAACGGCTGCCCGCGATTTTTTTCAACGCAATTGTATCCGCGCAGGCTCTTTCATATCCTGACATAATTTCATCCGTTATTTCCTTTGCCGTTTTCTTGGTGCGAAAACTGCGTCCGGAAAAATTATGGGCTTGCTCTATATCAATATTCTCCGGGGTTATATATCCGCTGCCGCCGAAATAGTCATAGTTATAAACAGGAATCCCCATGGCCAGCGCATACTGAACCGTTTTTCCGATCGAGATAATCACATCGAATTCCGAAAGCAGTTCAGGTGTTATCCGAACAGAATTATTATTCCAAAAGCCATAATATTCTATATGAACGCCTTTCTTTTTTAATAAGGGTTCTATATTCAACAGCTCTTTCGGCGGATGGTTGGATACGACCGCGATTTTCTTTGGTGCGGACGAAAGCCTCTTCTTCACATCAAAAAACTCATCGGGCGCCGTATTTGACAGAGTCATAATCAAATTATCACCGAAACCATACTGTTTTTTCAAAGTCTCGCCCAAGTTATCGGTCAAAGGAAGAATTATATCAATATTTTCCTTGAAAAATAGAGGTCTTTCCATTGGCAGAAATTCTGAAAGACAAGCATTCACAATTCTTCCATATTTTAATTTCTTCCCTATCAAATACGGCAGCAATGGCCAATGAAGCGCCCAAACTATATCATAATGAATATCCATCGGCAAAAGGTCTACCCTGTATACCCGGACCCCGCTGTCCCTTATAAATTGAGCAGTCTTTCCGTCTATGGCCATCCCAGCACAATAAACATTATAGCCCAGCGATGAAAGATATCGACCCAGTTCGGCGGTGTAAATAACTGCCCCATGCATCCTGTCGATAAACCAGCATGTAATAAGAATATTTTTTGCCATATCTTGTCACTTTATTTTTATTACGGTTATTCTATCGAATAATTTGATAAGGATTTTTCCAGGACGTCTTATTATCTTAAATAACGGAATAAATCCGAACAGCCATACGCGCTGTCTGGAACTATACCGCGCAAGGTATTCAAGATAAAGCGCCGGATATTTATTCTGGGCATATATCCTTACCTCGCCAACCGCATCTTGCAAACGCTGCCTTTGCAATACGCTCGCATTACCGCCGAACCATCTGTATTTCAACAATACCTCATCAATATTATGAAACTCTGTAAAGTCAATCAAGCGAATCCATAATCTATGGTCTACTGCCGGATTAAACCTGAATTCGTACCGAATATCGTTTTCCATCAAAACGGATTTCCGGATCATGGCCACCGGATGCTGCAAAGCGCAATCCTTCATCAATTTTACTTTTATATTAAAATTATCCGTCGGATTTCTTGTTTGCCACTCTCCCTTTTCTTCCTTTTTGGGAAACCATCTGATTTGTGCGGATACTACACCTACATTTGGATTCGCATCCAAATAAGCTACCTGCTTTTCGAACCGCATCGGCAGACTGATATCATCATGCTCGCAAATCGCCAAATATGAGCCGCGCGCCATATCTATTAATATATTGAACGCTTCAGAAATCTCCAGTGTCTTTTTGCCCTTTTTATAAATAATGCGCGGATCCTTGAATTCTGCGACAATCTTATCCAGTTCTTTGTTATCGGGACTGCTGTTTATGATCAAAAATTCGAAATCTTTGAAAGTCTGCGATAAAACGCTTTTGATCGCCTCGCGCAGATGTGTGGGGGCAGTATTGTAAATCGGCATACAAGCTGAAACTTTAGGCATGTTAGACCTTTTAATTCAAATTTATACGGTCACGACGGCAGGATATTTGGAGCAAGAACAAGGATTTTCGTGAAGCATGTATGAGTATACATGCAAGCGGAAATCCGCAGTTATTGATTCAAATAGACGCCGCTGCTTCGCGGTGAATACTAAAAACATCATCTATAAACAAAAACTCGCTCGCTGTATATTATACAGCTTCGCTCCT